>Ga0209138_1000421_pt1 | contig 42074 bp, 32 predicted proteins | sample SaaInl3SG_22_DNA_FD_184645 | JGI IMG/M metagenome (GOLD analysis project Ga0209138, IMG submission 184645) | Marine microbial communities from expanding oxygen minimum zones in the Saanich Inlet - ESP_153SG_22_DNA (SPAdes) (version 2) | ecosystem: Environmental > Aquatic > Marine > Intertidal...
CTGGTGGTGGAGGTGGTGGCGGTCGCTCAGGCGGTACTCCAGGAGCTGGAGGCGCTGGTGGCGGTGGAGACGGTGGGGCAGACCCTACTGACCCCCAGAGCGGAGAAGCTAACACTGGCGGCGGTGGCGGTGGAGGGGGAGAGGCCGACCCAGCCGCTGTTGGTGGGTCGGGTGGTTCTGGGGTTGTGATTGTTAAGTACCCAGCAGCCGCATATCTCACTGTAGGAGCAGGACTGACCTCATCAACAGTCACTTCTGGAGACTACAAAATCACAACTTTCACCGCTGGTACTGACACAATTACGGTAAACTAGGAGAATCATGGCGCACTATGCTTTTATCAATTCCGACAACGAGGTTGTCGAAGTCATCACGGGTAGGGATGAGACGGAAGTTGTCGACGGCATTTCCGACTGGGAAGCCTACTACGCAACCAAGCGTCCAGGACTGACCTGCAAGCGCACCTCATACAACACCCGCGCTGGGCAACACACTGGCGGTGGAACGCCGTTCCGTGGAAACTACGCTGGGAAGGGCTACTCATACGACTCTGAGTTGGACGCCTTCATCCCACCCAAGCCCTACGCCTCATGGACGTTAACTGACTCCTACACCTGGGAAGCTCCCGTTGCCTACCCAACGGATGGCGCGGACTACGACTGGGATGAAGAAAACCAACAGTGGGTTGAGCGCGTCTAGCCGCTATTACACTTTGTTGTAGTAACCTGTAGGGGTGAACAATGTACCCAACTGGTTTCAAAACGACGGCCTACAAAACTTCGAGACACATCTTCAGCACTTAGCCGCACGTCCCTCACGCCTACTTCAAATTGGGGCGTATACAGGAGACGCCAGTGTGTGGCTGTATAACAACATTCTGTATCACTACCAAGACTCCGTGCTTGTGGATGTTGACACATGGGAAGGCTCAGACGAGCCAGTGCACCACGACCTTAACTGGACAAGTGTTGAAACACTTTATGACAGCAAAACTTCTGGGGCTCGCCACAACCGACAAATAGTAAAATATAAAGGTACGAGCGACAGCTTCTTTAAAAACAACGTAGAAAAGTACGACTTCATCTACATTGATGGAGACCACACTTCGTACGGTGTGCTTAAAGATGCAGTTAGCGCTTTCGAATGTCTCGATGTCGGGGGAATCATCGCCTTTGATGATTACCTTTGGTCAGCAGGGTTGGGAGCCAATAAAGAGCCCAAAATGGCCATAGATGCCTTCTACAGCATCTACATGGAGCGCACTCATGTACTTGTAAATGACTATCAGTTTTGGGTAAAGAAGGTTTACTAATGACAGAAAAAGAACCGCATCGTTTTGTAATTGTTGGTGGAGGCACTGCGGGATGGATTTCCGCACTTTTTCTTCGCTACAAGATGCCGACCGCAAGAATTACACTCATTGAGTCAGAGTCCATCGGAATTCTTGGGGCAGGTGAGGGCACAACCCCCGCGTTCATCACGCTACTCCAGAAACTCCGTATTCCGCTATCTCGCCTCATCAATGAGACCAGCAGCACGATGAAAAACGGGATTAAGTTCGAGAACTGGACAAAAGACTCTGACTACTACTATCACGGGTTTTTTGCCTCTGACGATGTCGGGTTGGGAGCTTTCGACAACCCTCAATACCTCGCGGACACAAGCCTTCTGGTTGCTCACGCTCAAGCCAACGACAAATCGTTTTCAGAGATTAACTTTTGTGAGGACGTCAGCGAAAAAAATAAGATTCCGCTGTTTGTGCACCCCGAATACGACGAACAATTTATTCCAGACCCCTTAGAGAAGTATTTCTCACACGCACACTATGCCAACCACTTTGATGCTGTTGCCCTAGCTGAGTTCTTCCAGAAAGTAGCGGTAGAAGAGCGAGAAGTTACCCGTATAGAGGGCAAAGTCGTAGACCAGAAGCAGCGCGACAACGGAGACCTCTACGAAGTCATTCTTGAGTCAGGAGAGTCGGTGGAGGGTGACTTCTTCATTGACTGCACTGGCTTTGCACGCAAGTTCATCGGCAAAGTGTACGAATCAGAGTGGGTAAGCCACAAAGAACAGCTCACCGTAGACTCAGCGATGCCTTTCTTCCTGCCTGTCGACTCAGAAGCTATTCCCGCGTACACAGGGTCAACTGCAATGAAGTACGGTTGGATGTGGAAAATCCCGCTCCAGCACCGCTACGGTTGCGGATACGTTTTTGACTCCAACTACATCAGTGAAGAAGAAGTCAAAGAAGAAATACGGGAAATGGTCGGTGACCAGGACGTCACATGGCCCCGAGAAACAGCATTTAAGTTCGAACCTGGGTACTACAAGACCCCCTGGGTAAATAACTGTATTGCGGTAGGTCTTTCAGGGGCCTTTATTGAGCCTTTAGAGGCAACGTCTATCTGGGCGTCAATTATTTACCTAGAGAAGGCATTTAGAGACATCAATGGGGTCATTAGACGCCCCAAAGCGTATGTTGATGCTTTCAATGCTAGAGCGGTCCAGGTCAGCGAAGACATCTTTGAGTTTGTCTACTTCCACTATATGGGTGGACGAGAAGATAACGAGTTCTGGTCCCACTACCAAGACCCGAAAAACACCCCTGAAAGAATTAAAAAGATGCTGAGCAGTTGGGAAGAGGTTCTTCCGACTTACACCGACTATCGAGACAGCATCTTCCCCCTGCAAAGTTGGATTTCAGTCGCTGCTGGTCTCGGTCAACTTAACACAGAGCTATACAAGCAGGCTTACGAAGACAACCAGCTTCCAGAGGGCGTAAACGTTGACTATGACTCTTTCCTTGAGGCAAAGGCAGAGATTGTTCAAGATATGAAAGACCATGTCGAGTTTATAAAAGACATGAAAGAAAATAGTAACCCCATATTCCCCGTGGCATAGGAGAGACAATGAAAGCAGCAATCTACACCATCGCGCTAAACGAACGACAGTTTGTTGAGTCCTGGTTCGAGTCAGCAAAGGATGCAGACTACCTCCTCATTGCAGACACGGGGTCGACAGACGGCACAGTGGAAGCAGCCAGAGCCCTGGGAATCAACGTAGTGGATGTTCGCGTATCGCCTTGGCGTTTCGACGACGCCAGAAATGCTGCTCTGGCCGCTCTCCCAGCTGACATCGACATGTGCGTGTCTCTAGACATGGACGAGGTCATCACTCCAGGATGGAAAGATGTCTTGACCGAAGCGTGGGAGCGCGGTGTAAACCGTCCTCGCTACAAGCACATCTGGTCCTTCAACGAAGACGGCACGCCTGGCCTCGAGTTTAGCTACGACCACATTCACGGTCGCAAGGGCTTCCGCTGGCGTCACCCTGTACACGAGTGCATCTACTCCTACGGCATCGAAGAGAAGCAAGAGTGGCTAGATGGCATTGAGACACACCACCACCCAGACCCGTCTAAGAGCCGCTCTCAGTATCTCCCGCTTCTCTCGATGTCTGTCAAGGAAGACCCGTACAACGACCGCAACGCTTTCTACTACGGGCGAGAGTTGTACTTCTATGGACGCTACATGGAAGCTGCAGCGGAGCTAAAGCGTCATCTAGAGCTCCCCACAGCCACCTGGGCACCCGAAAGAGCCGCTTCCATGCGGTTTATCGGCAAATCTCTCCCCGCAGAGGCTGAGCACTGGTTTAAGCGAGCCATCGAACAGGCTCCTGGCCGCAGAGAGCCTCACGTGGACCTCGTGAAGCTGTACTACGAACGCCAAGACTGGAAGAACTGCCTAAATTCAGCTGAAGCGGCTCTCTCCATCACAGAAAAGCCCCTCGAGTATCTCTGTGAGGCAGAGTCTTGGGGTGCCGCACCGTGGGACTACGCAGCTATTGCCGCCTACAACCTTGGGCACTACGCAAAGGCAGCCGAGTACGCTCGCAACGCTGTAGAGATTGAGCCAGACAACGAAAGAATGCAGAACAACCTGGTTTTCTGCGAAATGTCAGCAGCTAACGCTTCTTAGAAGACTTAGCTTTACTCTTAGCTGCTTTTTCGGCTCGTTTTTCCTTTTCCTTGAGTCTTTTTGCCGTACGGTCTTCCCTGTGCTGCTTGTAAGCCTCTACGGCATTAGCACTGGTTCGACTCCTCCAGGAAAATTTACACACTGTGCACGTCACAATGCGAGCTGTTGTCCATCTACCTCCGCCAGGCACCTCTATTGAACTAGTCTCGAGTTTGGAAGGTCGAGCGGTGCAGTATGGACAATTCGGAAACCTACGGCGGCGAGCCTCTTCGCCTTTGTAGGACACTGAGAGCGTTCTACGCATCTCCACTTCATCTTTACCGCCCCAAATACCCCAGATTTGGCGGTGTTCTAGTGCCCACTGAAGGCACTGCTTTCTTACGGGACAGCTAAAACAAAGATTTTTAGCGGCATATTTTTCCTTGGGCTCCTTAGAAAAGAACCACTCCATAGCCTCTTTGTTTTCGGGCTCAGCGCATAGGGCATCTCTTTGCCATTTTAGATTTGTCGCTGGTGTCCACACATAACTAGTTTACCAAACAAGTGTAGACAATTGACAGAGTTCTGTCAAAATGTTAAAATTCTATCCAAGTTACTATAGAAACTTCTACAACCTTATCCCCGTACTCGGTCATGCCTTCTTCGTCGCAAACCGTGTACTCAGACTCGTCGGGCAGAAACCCTGCGAATCCGCTCTGTGTGTTTGATGATTCGAGCATTCTAAAGCCGTCAGAGAGCCCGTCAGCAATGCCGTCTCTCTGCAGTGTTGACGCGAGAGCACGCCTAACTATTTCATGGTCGGTGTCAACCTCCCCGATGGTGAAATAAATTAGCTCAGAGTGATTATCAGAAAAATACCCTTCGCCCTCCCAGCACTGCCAAAGATGCTCGCCGTGCCGTACATCCCTCATCAGAAGGGCTCTTCATCATCTATGAACTGGATTTCTGGCTCTACTAAATCGTAGATTCCACAGATAGTAACCGACTCACACTTGTGGCAAGTCTCCACTACACCAAGTTCGTATTGCCTCGGGGTGGGCACCCCCTTAAGGCGCATAAGTATGTTTCCCTTGTCGTCAACGCTCTCGGGCTCCCACTTGGAATGCTTCTTAATGTAGCAAGCTTCACATACTGGAACAGGAGACTGTAATGGCTCAGCACTCATACACTAATTATAGCGCGTTGAAATCTACTCTTCGCACAACAGGTATCCCGAGCTTGGTCCGCATATTTGCTCTTTCTCGGGGAGACGTGCCTCCCCACATACCGTGAGACTCATTTTTCAAACCCCACTCAGCGCACTCGATTAAGTGAGGACAAGTCTTGCAGACAGAGCGAGCATATGTGTATCGGTCTGATGCGGCTCCTGCTTCATTGTCATCGGGGTCTGGCTGGAAAAACATATTCGTTCCAACCTCTGCACAAGCTGGCTCTTCGTAGTCCCAAGGTTTCCGCATTTCGTTCCTTCCATTTCTGCGTCATTGCTTCTCTGCCACCCTATAGCTAATCGCGAATTTTTGCAATTACCTCGGCTTGATACTCGTACTCGCTAGCTATGTCTTCACTCTTCGTGACAACAATCTCATAGTTGACGCGTGCGCCAGAACTTGAGCTAACAGCCTTGTTATCATCGTCGAACTCATCCTCTTCCGCAGAGGACATAAAGCGGGAAATAATGTTGTCAGACCTAGAGGCAATCTCCTCGTAGCTGTCCCCTGAAACAGAGAAGGTAAATGTTGTGCTTCTAGACATTTACAAGCTTCTCCAATGCGTGTGGGGAGTAGTGAGCGCCGTTCAAACTGGGCTCCTTACCATCCGTGCTTTTAAAAATCACATCTCCGTAGCGAACGCCAACAACAACACCGCGACGTCCGTTGTGTGCGGTCCCAGCATCCCCTGTGAAGGCGTCTGCCTTAACGCGGACCTCGTCTGCAACCTTGATGTCGCCAGGACGTGCAGGAACCCACAATTCGTTCTTGTTTATTTTTACGTGAGCGTGGCCGAGAGCCAGCTTAGAGAACATCTCTACAGCTTGAGCTCTTTGCTCATCAGTGAGTTCGATTGTGTCAACTAACTCAATCAGTTTCATTGTTGCATCACCTACGGGCTTGCGTACTTTGGCAGCTTGCAGCTGCTCCTTAACCCATTTCATGTCGAGTCCCATTTTGGGTCTCCTCTCTATACCATTACCGATTGTTTTTTGTTTATATCAAATCTACTCGGGTCTATCTTCCATTCCGATATGGCCCCTAAGTAGAAGTCTCTCTGAGCCACTGAAAGTTCAAACCTTTCAGCTGTAGTCATACTTTCAACAGAAGAAGCGAGGTATGCCCACTCTGGACCAAGCTCTCCGCTAAATCGCCAATCTGTTACCACGGGAACGCCCACCCCCAAAGACTGAGCGAGTGCAGGAGACCACCACGGTTCGTTGCTTCTGTAGAGAGAAACTATGGTCCCCACGCTACGTCTCACTCTAGTCAGAGTGATGTCTTCCGTGTCCCATCTGCTCCGTCTGGTTGCCATAACTGGCAGAGCGAGAGTCTTAGAGACTTTCTTTGCCCATTTTGTGTTGAGAGCGTCGCAGGTCCAATACGTCCGCTCTGAGTCCAAATCAGGGCTAATCCGACCCACCTGTAGCAGAGTCTCATCTAAATTCACGGCCACCGACTGGGACACGTTTGGCAAGGCTTTCTGAATGAGCTCCTGCGGGAACCACGGGAAAGCTGGGTACAGGAGGGTAGGCCACTCTTCCGTGTACAGGAACTCAATGAATTGATAGACCTCTTCTTGAAACTCTAGGTACTCTGTGAACTCCGAGAAAAACTTTCTATTGGAGTAAAAGTCTTTCTGAAGGTCAGACACGTTGAGGTAGCAAGATTTTAGAGAAGCTTGGATTTTGTATGGCTCTGGGGCGTCAATAAAAAGAAAGAGCTTCCCAAGCTTACGTGCCCTGTTAGCAATAGCAAACGCTGGATAAACCCTATTAGCGGAAAGACTTGTGGGGGGAGCAATCCCAACAAAAATGGCATCATATTCATTTAGTTTTTCCGTAGAAAGGTTAATAGACGGTTCCGCCAGCTCGGCATCAATCCCCTGAGAAATAAAGGAGTGCGAGAGCAAAGAGGCAAAAGTGGGCGTCCGAGTTGCTGTTTTTGAGGAAGCCTGCGGACTTGTGCTTCCCGTGATGAGTGCTTTCATTTTGTCCTTAAGTCCGTGTGCCAGGGTGCCACTCAAATGAGTGACACCCCGACATTGCCATTAGAACGGAGCCGAAGGGGCCGCGCTGGGGGCAGGAGCAGCCGCAGGTGCGGGTGCAGGAGCAGGAGCCGCTGCGGGTGCAGGTGCGGGTGCAGGAGCTGCTGCAGTCTGAGCGGGAGCCGAGGGGACGGCACCAGCCTGAGACGGGTAGTAGTTCTTGATTTCGTTGGAGGTCTTGCCGTTGTAGGTACGGCTACCAACCTGGCCACGGAATCGGCGACCCGCCAAGCCCTGAGCAATCTGCTCGTTTGTCGGTGCGCGGTCGAAGAACTCCTGGGTTAGACCCATGCAGTTCATCTTGCGGAAGAAAATACCGAGAGCAGTGGAGTTCTCGGGAGATACAACCAGGTTGTCCCAGACGAGACGCTTGTCGTGGGCTCCGCCCGTAACCTGCGCCTTGAGCTTGAACATAGTCTTGCCTGACTGTGTTTCGGTTGCAGGAGCCTCTACAACAGTGAACTCGTAGTCACCGTCGGGAAGTGGCTCGTAGTTGCCACCACCTGAGCTGTCTCCTGCATCTTTAATGAGCTGTGCCCAATCAAGTGTGGTCATGATGTTACCTCTTCTTTCTTCTTACTGGTTTTGGCCTCCTGTTTGGGACCAAAGATGGTGTCGAGCATCATCTCAATACTGAGGTTGTGCTGCTCAACGATTGAACCCAGGCGACCCTGGACTCGTTCACCTGCTTCGTATTCGTTAGTACGCTCTACGTACATACGACGCACCTTGTGAGGCGCACCAAGCGGGTCTTCATTCGGGAAGTCCTCGACAGCCAATGCACCGAGGATGTCATAGAAGTACGGTGCTTGAATAGCAAGTTGTCCCTGCAGATACGGACGGTGCTTACCGTCCTGGGTCACCCGAGACATAGCCGTCAAGACGACAGCCTCAAGTGGGTTTGTTGCGTGCATTGTGAGGTCTCGCAAGTCGCGGAGAAGACCACCCATGTGGCGAAGCAATTCGCCCCACTGCTGCATCTTCATCTGCTCGTTACCAGCAATGCTGTCCATGCACTTGACCTGGAGCTCCGAGATGGAGTCGATAATCAAGCTCTTAAAGTGGTGGTTGCCAAGTTGCAACCACTGGTAAGTCTTTAGCACGGTGTCATAATCCCGCACTGCGACAACCACGGTGTCCCACGTTCCATCTGCAACGGGGGGTTCCTCGCGCAGTGGGTCCCAATACTTGACAGTGATAGGAAGGAATCGGTGTCCACCCTCCACATCAAGCATTAGGCGTGGGTACGGAGCGGTAACGGCGAAGGAGGACTTACCCACCTTTGACTCACCGTAAACCATAACGGTCAAAGACCGTTGGATTTCACTCATTCGTCACTCACTTCCTTTTTTCTCTGAGTCGCCATAGTATGCATATGGGTCGGCTACTTCGAACATTGCTTCAATCGCTTGCTCAGCCGCTGAACCGTCATCGACAAGCGTGCATACGGTGAAGAACTTACACTTCCACTTACAGTCCCGTGAGGGGCTGGGATAGGCGTGAAAGGCTGGACTCTCCCCCTCATCCAAAGCGGTGCGGACGCGCATCATGTCGCCCACGGTGCCGTGGATTCGGTCCCAGAAGGACCGCAAGGTGAAGACATTGTGTCGCACTTCGAACTGGTCGTAGAAGGGTGGGCGTGCGTTTGCCGTACGGCGAACCTTCTTCAGCAGGGTGAAGATACCACCCTCCGAACGCTCTCCTTCTCCGTTCTGGTGCTGCTCTAAAAGCATGTAGGTAAGAATCTGCTCATTCATGGGGGCAAGGTTTGCAAAGTCGCTGAGAGAGCCACCCACGGTCTTGAAGTCGCGGAACATGCGAACACCGTCACCACGTCGTCGCACACGCATATCAAGCTTCCCCTGTAGCTCGACTTCTCCGTTAAACATTGGCATAACCATCGTTTCTTCGGTAGAAATCATCTCGAGCTCAGCGTCAACACCGTTCTCTTCCACCCACTGCAGGTAGCCCTCAAGCATGATGTGCCCAAGCTCGGCTTCCTTTTCCAGCTCAGCTACGTCTCGGAAGTCCGTGAGCAGAGCCTCCTTTTCCATGTTCACCAAGTTTGCGTGAGCCTGAAGCAGCGGTATGCCAGTCGAGTAGTACTGGTCCAAGGCTTCGTGGATGCGAGACCCCAAAGCAAGTGCACCAGTGACTTGACGCTCTTTCGGCTGTAGCCTGCGGTAGTAAGTAAACCACCAGCGTCGACGGCAGTCTTTAAAAGTTTGAATCTCAGAATTGCTGATGCGTACTACTTCGCTCATTTTGCTGCCTTCTCTTCCTTCAGCAGGGCAAGGAGTTGGTCCTTGTCTCGCACAATCTGTTCAAAGTTGTCCGCTTTGGATTCCAATACTTGGAGGACTCGCTCTTCGATAGTTCCTTCGGTGACGTAGTCAGTCACAATGATGGAATCGTGAATCTCAGAGCCGATGCGGTGCACGCGGTCCAGAGCCTGTTTGTGGTCAACCAAAGACCACGGACGCTGAAGCATCACTAGACGGCGAGCTGCTGTCAGGGTCACACCCACACCACCAGCCTGAGCCGTGTAGAGAATCCACTTGGTACGCCCAGCCTGGAAATCGTCGATAGCCTGCTGACGCTGGTCTTCGTCTTGAGCCCCCGTAATGAGTCCGTGAGGAATTTCGGCTTTGGTCATAGCCGCACTCAGGAGCTCAATGAGCTGACGTGACACTGCACACACAGCAACGGAATCCTCACCAAAGTCTTTTGCTTTGATGTCTGCCATTAACGCATCTACCTTGCAAGAAGGGTCAGACAGCAGGGCTTTCTGCTCCCCTGTGGTTTCGCTAACCGCCATCTCTGCATATGAGCTAGCAAACTGCAACAGTCGTGTGGTCTGGGTCAAAACACTGGGGGCAGTAACAAGTTCCCCGTCCTCCAGCTCAGCCATCATGGTCTCACGCATCTGCGTGTAAGCCTTCTTTTGCTTCGTGGACATCTCCACGTCACGACGCTCGAAGACCATCTCTGGTAGCCAGGGAAGCACCTTTTGCTTGAGCATCCGACGCATATGCGGATTGATGGTCTTGTAGAACTCTTCCTGCATGTGAGGCTTCACGCCAAGAACGAGTAGTCCACCAAAAGCATTGAGGATGGTGTCTACCATTCTCTCCATCCACTTGGTCTTGCTGGGCCAGTTCTCGGGTGAAATCCAGTGCAGAATGCTCCACAGGTCCACCACGTCATTTGCAATGGGCGTTCCTGTCAGGGCAAAACGAATGTCCGCGTCTCCAGTAGCTGACCACAGAGCGCGAGTCTGCTTGGACTTGGGGTCTTTGGAGCGGTGAATCTCATCTGCGATTACAGCTTTGAAGTCAATGTGGTTGAGCTCGCGGAGGTGTACTTCACAACGGTTGAGGCTAATGCCTTCGTCGTGTCCGCCACACTCCGAGCAACGGGTAAGAGCTACCGAACCGTAGGGAGCCAATCTCGAGTGGGTACGCAGAGACTCCCAGTTAATGATGAAGACATCAATGTTGCTCTCAGCCCCAATTTCAAATTGTTTTCTCCGCTGAGTAGAAGTTCCCTTAACGACCTGAGTGGTTACTTCAGGCCACCATCTCTGAATTTCACGTTCCCAGTTCTTCTTGAGAGTGTTGGGGCAGACAATGAGAGCGGGGAATACATCCTCTCCTTGCTCCTTCAAACGCTTCAAAGCACGGATTGCCTGAGCAGATTTTCCCAGTCCTGGTTCGTCTGCCAGTAAAGCACGTCTAGAAGCCGCCAGGAAGGCCACTCCCGCCCTTTGATGGGGGAACAGGTCTTCATCCCCATCGTATTCTTCAAGCTCCCTGAGGGCCACTGAGGGCTGTATACGGGTGTTTACGAGGTCTTCTGCCCAAGCCGTGAGCCGAGGGCCAATTGTGAGGTCGTCCTTGAAAGTAGAGCGGAGTGCCAGGCAGCTAGACCAACTCATAGGCAGTCGCCAAACCTGCTCTTTTGTAGACCAAGACGACCCAGGAAGACTCTTACATAGCTCCTTGTATCGCCATTCAGCGTTGATAAGGATGTGCGAGTTTTCGTTGTCGAGCTCTACAGATACTGGCAATTTGTTACCTCTTTATGTCGTTAAAACCATGGTACCACATCAAGTGGTGTTAGTAAGAATTTCGTGTTAGTTATTCTGTAACATTGTCCAACAGTAGTCTAGGAATCCACTTATGGAGGCGAACTATTGCCAATAGGGCGTGTCGGATTGCATCTAAAGCGTGTCCCGCCCCACCGACATGCCAGAATCCTAAAGTTTTTAGGGCTTTGTTGGGAAACATGTTTTTTGCGTCAACAGGGGCTTGGAAAAGAATTTTATCCACTGGATAGCCATGGTCTCTGCATATCTGTTTCAGACTGCCAATTTGTTCAAGGCTGTACGGGGCTTGAGAGTTTCGCACGGTTTGTGCGTTGATAACGAATCTTTCGCAGACAACCGTGAACTCCTCATAGCTCTCCCAGTCGCCCATACACTCTCTAATCTGCGGAGCAAACTCTTCCTCATTCAGTTCGGCAGATAACTTGATTACGGGGTCTTCCCCCTCTGCTCCAGTCCACAAAATAAAACAGACGCCAGTGGCAAGCCCAGGGTCTACCGAAAGAACAGCTTTCATTAGTACTTATCCCCCCATGTCTCAAGAGGACCATCAGCATCCGCAGTGAGCGGGACAGCCCAGCCCTCGGTGGTGGTCATGCACTCGCGAACGAGCTGCTTGATTTCTTCAGCATCCTTGCGTGGGGCCTGAAGCACAATTTCGTCATGCACTGGAACAATCAAGTAGTCCGTAAGGTCAGCTTGGTCAAGCTTCACCAGGTTCGATTTGAAGACTTCGGCAGCTCCACCCTGGATAAGGTAGTTGACCAAAGAGTAGGTTCGATTGTCGTCACAAGGCACCCTGCGACCAGTCCAAGTTTTGACGTATCCTTGCCCCTCCGAAAGTAGACGCTCCTCACCCAAGTTTGCTATTTGTCGTTGGAAGAGTGCCATACCTGGGTAGTTAGAGTCAAAAGAGTCTGACACTGCCTGCATCTGCTCTTTTGCCACACCTGCAGTTACAGCCTGCTTGGCGACACCAGCACCATAGAGGCGTCCGTACACAACGCCCTTGATGAGGTTACGTCGCTTGTCAGACTTCTGCATGGAAGGGTCTTGGTACACCTGACGACCAATTTCCGTAAACGGGTCCGAGCCTTCAGCGTCCGCACGATTGAAAAGGTGGATTAGGTTCTCATCACCCGAGAGCGATGCAAACATGCGGAACTCAACCTGGTCAAGGTCAGACGTGATAATAACGTGGTCATCATCTTTCGGGACGAACGCTCGACGCACGGTTGCGTCCCCCTTGGGGAGAGTCTGCAAGGCGGGGTCAGTAATAGACATCCTTGATGTTCTAGCCGCGACCGTGTTGATAGAGGGGTGAAGGAATCCGTTACTGTTCTTCTGAATAAAGTTAAGGAAGTAAGTATTCGCTAGCTTGTCTGCTTTACGCTGTTGCAGCACCGCTTCAGCTAGTTGCTTAACGTGGTCGTTGCCCTCGATAGACAGCTTTTTAATTTGGTCCTTGCTCGCGGATTTTTGGCCCGACGGTGTGAGCTCATCAATGACCGCGCCAAGCCCCTCTAAGGTCTTCACCAGTTGAATGTTGCTGGTGATAGAAGTGTTGTAGGTGTTATAGGCCCAGAGCTTCGTCCGCTCTGCAAAGTCCAAAAGCTCGTCGTACTTTTGTTGGGAATACTCAAGGTCAACACGAGCCCCGTTGATTTCCATGCGAGTGGCAATCTTTCGAGCTGCCATTTCCAACTCGTAAGCTTTGTGATACGGCCCATCAGGGCCACACTGCTCGTAAAACTTGTGCCAGAGTCTGGTAGTCAAAATAGTGTCAAGAGCACCATATGCCCAGTAAGGTTCAAAGTCGACAGGGACCGTGCCCCAGGTCCAACCATTAGCGGTCATCTCCTGGTCAAGTACATCTTGAAGGCTCGCTGCTTTGGCGTCGATGAGCTTGGAAGACAGTGGCTTAAGACCTGCGGGAGAGATGGGGTCAATAATTTTCGCCATCAGCATCGTGTCATGCGCCTGTTGCCACGGGAAATCCCAATCCGAGTTAACCGCAAACCAGCGTGCTTCAAAAGCAATGTTGTGGCAGATGATGGGGCCTGTGTACTTGCTCATCCCCTGATAGAAAACACCCTTCCAGTGGTCCCACGGGATGGCCCAAGCCTGCTCTGAGTCACCCACCTGAGCAAGACGAATACGACCGTGCCAGGGGGACAGGGCGTCCTTCTTGTTGTTCCCTGGAAGCTCGCCAGTCTCGATGTCTACAGCAAGTGCATCCAGGGGGCGACGCTCCCCTAGCCAAGAGAGAAACTGGTTAGCAGTCTCCATGTCATTAACTAGGTGAAGCTTTACGTTGGCAAGCCCCGAGGTGTCATTCGTCATTAGTGCCTTCTATCGTTGGGCTGTTTATTGTAGCGTACTAGGAAATTATCTCCACCCTGTACACGCTGTCAATCTGCTCATCGACTTCTGCTGCTTCTTCCAACAGCCTTTGTGCGACGTGCGTCAAATACCTAGCACCATTCTGGTCGTATTTATAGAGCGCGTCAAGCACTGGCTCCGCATCGTCACTCACCTGAGCCCAGGTCCTGTCCTTCTCGGGGAACAAGATAGGTAGGTCTCGTTCGGGGTCGCACTCTTCGCAAGGCATAGCGAATTCTTTTATTTCATGTGGCTGTGATTCCGAAAGTCCATACCTCTTCACAAGCGGGCAAGTGGAAGAGTGGAACACAAGAGAGACTCCGACACGAGAGAGGATGTATTTTCCGTTCTCGGTTCTGTAGAGCTTAAACTCAATCCACCGTACCGAGCCGCGTCTCCAAGAAGAAGACTCCCCCAAGAGGTGCCCACTGAACTGGAGTATGCGGGAGCCGTCTTTTACCTCAAACATTATGCGGACTCTTCTGCGCTAAAGGCATCATTAAAGTATGCCCAGTTCCACCATTTTTGAATTTCTTGCATGGCCCACTCGGCTTCATCGTAGTCGCCATTGACAGGCCAAAAACTTGACGGTGCAGGCTCAGAAAGTTGAACCACTGAAATGTCAGCTGTAATGTCTTTTACATACTGGATAAAGTTTTCCATATGAGTGTAGGCTTCTGCAGCAGACAAAGCCTCTCTGTCTTCTTTATTTTCAAACACTAGAGCTACCGAAAAAGTTTCTCCGCCAGAGGAGGTAAAGACTTTCTCCCAGACAGGTCTAGAACCAGGAGTATATGAAAAGGTATATGTCATTACTTTTTGTCTTCCACTTCAGATATTTTCTGTTTAAGTAATTCTATCTCATCCTGTTGCAGTTTAACTAACTCCAACACGAATCCCGACAAAAGTCCATAGTTAACCTTGTCTGGGTTGCCCTCTGCGTCGTACGTTACAACTTCCTCAAAACCCATTTCAATGAGCTCTTCAGCCATGTAACCGTGCATCCACTCTCTGTTTTTCTCAGCGTGGTTGTATGCTTTACTCCTTTTATACTTAAACTTTTTAAGAGTAAGATTTAAAAGCTTTTTGGGGTCAGATGGCTGGTGGTCTGAGATGTCAGTCTTGTACCGAACCGAAGAAGAGTCCCCAGATGTGGTGACATTGGCCGTGCGAAAGCTAGTCAAAGTTCCGCCCAAAGAATCTCGGGAGTAGTACCTATCCACGTACGAGTGACGGTGACCTTTGGTAGAAATTTGTCCAGTCTCTACTCTAATATTGTTTCCTGATTTTCTAATACCAAAACCAGTAGTTAACCCTGCGCTTACAATACTTGACGAAGTGCCAGAGGATATTTTGGCGTAGCTGACAGCACCATTAGCAATTTTAGAGTTGGTGACAGAGCTGTTCGACAACTGCGTGCTTCCAACATTTCCAGACGCAATCTTAGAGCTTGTTACCGCACCGTTCTGAAGTTGGCTGGTCCCCACGGAACCGCTCTGCAGTTCAGCGTTCCCAATCGAGTCACTCTGCATGGCAAAATTCCCCACCGAGTTATTCTGAAGCGCACCGCTCCCAACAGAGTCGTTTTGAAGCTCGTCGCTCCCGACCGAGTCTCCAAGCATGTTTTCGTTGCCAACAGCATCGAGCTGTAAAGCGCGAAAACTTACAGAGTTTTCGTCCAGTGTGTCCTCACGGACAGAGTTTGGAATCATATTGATGTAGTCAATGGACTCTTCAGCCATTCGGTCATTCTCAATGGTGCCTATTGCAATCTTTTCATTAGTTACCGAAAGACCGATAAGCTCACTGGTTCCAACAGAGTTGTTGTCTATCTGAGCCTGCTTAATAGCGTCAGCTTGAATCTGGTCGTTACTAATAGCGTTAAGAGCAATTTGGTCGTTACTGACCGCCCTAGGCTGAAGCGCACTACGCACGACAGACTGATTACCCAAGGATGTGGGCGACGGCCTGTTTTGAAGATATCTAACCCTACGCTGAAGGTCTGAAATAGACCCCGTAAGACTCTGTCTGCTGGCTCTTCTTCTAGTTGCCACTTTGGTCAACCTTCCAATCTGTCACTATCTCTAAATCAACTATTTCGGGGAAAGACGGAGAATCTGGGACCTTAACCTTGTACGAGCTAATCTTTCGGATAAGCACGTCATCCCGAGGCTCCTGGTCTGAAGCAAGTCTTTGTTGGACAAAAGGGTCATTGATAATGATGGAGCACCAATCCCCAGGAAAGAAACTGCCCACCTCTGGAGATAGCGAACCGTTAACCGTGAGCTTGTATGTGCTTACGGGAGGCAAAGATTCGTACAAGTAGTCCTGAGCGTAAAGGTGCAAGCTCAACTCGTTCTCAATCTCGTCTAGCTGCTCAGAGAGGTCGAGAAGTGGCCAACTCTTTCCGTTTTTGTTGTCCAAAAGGTTTCTGGCTGCTGCTCCCGCATAGGGCTGACTTGCTTCGTTATTGAGGTCTTCTATGTTCCCAACAACAAAAAAGCGAGTAGCGGAATCTTCTGCGGTTTCGTCAATAGAAAAAGTTTCGATATTCCCTGGGTACTCGAAGACCACCTTTTCCGCACCGAATGCGGTGACGGGGTAGACGTCCCCTGGGGGAGGCGGGTCAGCTAAATCAATCGGGAACATTCGGAAGGTGCGAGTGAAAGAAGCAGTGTCGTAGTCGTAATCGCAGTCGATGCGGTACTCAAAACCGCCGTCAACAGTGTTCGAGTACTGCTCAAGGATTTCCCCCACAGTCTTCTGCTCAAAGCCACGGAACACCTGAGTGTCTTGGTAGTAGCCACTCTTATCTAAGTTCTCAAAAGCAATGCCGACATCTGCGTTGGCAGTGTAGCTTCCGTAATCACCGTACACAGCCTTAGACCCAAACTGAGCGATGCCACCAGCAACCGTGCTCTCAGGCACGTTAAGAATCCCGCCAGAGCTAAAAGAGAAACTGTTCTCCGTGGGAACATCTGTTATAACAAATCTTCCGTTAAAAGTTTGGTCCAGCACTCCCGTGAAGAAAGAGTCAACTCCTGTCAAGAAAACTGTTTGCCCGACTGAAGCCCCGTGAGGCAGGTCCAAAGTAATAGTTGCTATGTTGTTCGTTAGCTCTTTTGTGACCACATTGAGTGTTCTAATTCCAGGCAGTGATGTTCTAGGAATGTCCGAACCAAACTGTTGGAACACGACTGTTCGACTGTCGGGAACGGATGACACTATGTGGAATCCGTCAATGTCGGAGTTAATTTCGAAAAGTTCTATTTCTTGACCAGGAATGATGTCATGGTCTTCCTGCGTCCTCAAAGTTACCGAGTTAGAAGACCGAGTGACCCGAACGATAGAAGCTTGAAATTCTTTAGCTGGCTTGATGAACTCGTTGGCAAATGCAAGCCCACCCAAATCGGAGGAAAGTCGGAAGACCAAGTCTCTAGCCAAGTCGTAGCTGTCAACCATAAGACGACAAGCTCCACTGGTACTTTGTCCGCCCCCGTTGGCAGAAGTAGTGGTGAACTGAAACTGCGTAGCGGAAGGAACACTTGTGACTGTCTGAGTTCCGTCCACCAAAGGACTTGTGAAAGTTATACGGACAACATCGTCTACAGAAAACCCATGCGCCAACTCGGTGGTAACCGTAGCCGTGCCATCGCTTACGGAATACTCTGCAACTCCGATAAAGTTTGACCCGTATTGGATTGTCTGCCAGATGTTGCGGTGGTAGAAGTAGCTGAGGAACTCCCCGCCGTCTACGCCAAGTTCTTGACTGTCGACAGAGTATGACCGAGACCAAACAATCCCACCCCAGACACAAACGCCATTTCGCATCACGTACAGCCCAGTTCGCCCAGGCATAGTGGCTTCGTAAAGATTTAGCCCTTCAGTGGCCTCCACGAAAGGAATTGTCCCCGAGAAGGAGCCAGCCCTGCGATTGGTTCGTTCGAAAGACACTCCCTTAAAGGGCACTTCCGAAATAATCTCGTTGCTCATCAAGTCGGTCAGAAAATACCGATACTCGATATTCTTAACTATTGCCATCGTCTATCCTGTCGTTTTCGTTTTAAGTTTATTAGCCAAGCCAGCCAGAACGATAATAAACACGCAGGGTTGCTTCACCTTCAGGGTTGCCTGTGTCTTCGAACTCGAGCTGATTAAACCCAGGAGCCAACTTGATGAAGTCAGCCAAAACATCGACACGACCTCTCGCGTTTTGCACGGAGCCGTTGAAAGCAACAACATGGTCTTTAGTGTCAATCTCTAGGATGTCGGCACTAACAATTGCTGTAGCACCAGTAAGCCCAGGCGTGAACTGAACATCATTCTTTTTAATTGCGTTACCAGCAGCGGGCCTTCTGGAAATTACATTGGAAACGGCAGCAGAGCCAGACGAAGCCGCGAAGGGGAGGCTTCCACCCACCGTGGCCAACCCATCAGCAACGGCTGTTGACTCGATTGTTCCTGGCATCTCAAAGAAGCCAAAGTCTTTAATAACCTGTGCACCATTCGGGGCGTCTTCCTCAGGGACGTCCCCTCCACCAGGAGTCGAGTACGTCAAAGTGGTTGCGGAAGGCGTTGCAATAATTGTGTACGTTCCGTTAAAGGAGTTGTCGATTCCAGTAACTCGAATCTCTTGCCCGACAGAATACCCATGGGCGACCTGCGTGGTGAGGGTTACAATTTCGCTGTTACGCGCTGCCTTGTCAACAACAAAAGGCTCTTCCAAATCAATGTTGGGGTTAACCAACTCAAAGTTAATTACATTGAGGAACGGAATTGCAGTAATAGTGTGAGTCCCGTCGAAGGGGGCACCCATTCCAGTAATTGTTATTTCTTCACCAGAAATTGCTCCGTGAATAGAATCTGTGATGATGGTGGCAACGTTACCGATAATCTCGCGATTTCGAATCTTTCTACTAAAAGCTCTAGCCTTACCGCCAGCGACAGTTGTCGACACTAAGTCAGCCGCAGTCTTGTCAAAAGTGAAGCTCGTGTTGCTGGGCAAGCTGGTTATCTCATATGTTCCATTAAATGTGGAGTCAACATCACTAATGGTTACCTGCTCACCAATCACAAACCCATGAGCACTAGAAGTTGTAATAGTCGCAACGTTCGAGCTAATTGCCTTCACAGTTACGGCTATCTCAGTGGCGCGATTACGGAGATAGTTAAATGTGTTAGAAGTGACATCCTCGATGATGTACCCACCGTCCAAGGAAAGATTCACGCCAGAGATGTTTACTCCCTCGTCCGCAACAAACCCGTGGGCAGAGGACGTCGTAACGGTGACCAAATCATTAGTCATCTCTACAGTAGAAATTTCTCGAGAGTTAGTTCGAGTAGACGCGTATGTAAACGTGCTAGTGGTGGGAACGTTGAGGATTTCAAAAGTTCCGTCATAGTTGACCCCAGCACCAGTGATGGTGACTTCCTCGCCCACAATGAACCCATGGTTTTGAGTCGTGGAGATGGTGGCAATGTTGGAGGTCAGTTGCGTTGAAGAAATCGACTGAGGGGAAGACCGCTGAGCCGAGTAAGTGAAAGACGTGCTCGAGGGAACAGAAAGGATTACCGCTTGCTCGGTGTCGAACAGAGCGTCCACACCGTTAACTACAATATCTTCCCCGACATTGAAACCGTGGTCTTCTGTGGTCTCCAAAGACGCGACACCGCTATCAAAACTCTTGAACGACACAGACTCCACGTCTGCAGCAGAAGTGGTGAAAGTAAATGTAGTACTTGTGGGGACAGAGGTTATTACTTGGTCTCCATCAAAAGGAGCTCCGACACCAGAAACGTATACGCTGTTGCCGACCGAGAAATCGTGCGGCTCCGTTGTTGTGAGCTTGGCTATGTCTGTAAGAGAGTCAACATCGAAAGACAGTTCTTTATTCACGATAGCTCTTGAAAGGCGACCTTTAAGGCTCTGCGTGATGAGAATTAATTCGTTGGTTGTCCTATTAAAAATAGTCCCAGGAGACGCAAAAGGCCCCGTGACCTCCATGATGCAGGGAACATTGTAGTTACCAGAGTTTTGGACAACACCCTGTCCGTCATACCCAAGCTCGCTGTTTTTTACAGGGATTTCAGCAAAGTCATATCCGTCGGGAGCTGTTTCATTCCAAGAGTACTTAATCGGGTCAGGTGCCCTCAGGCCGATAGAGAACTCGGTGCGGCCTCTAGTGTTTACGGTATCGATAGACACGTCACCGCTGAGGTAGACATACGAAGCACGAATGGGGTTAGTCCCCGTCTTTAGCCACGCACCAGTGCGAACCAGGTCACACGCCTGGATAAGGCGGTCTCTAGCTGCCTCCACAAGCGCTGGGTCAGGAGCCAAGAAGACACCCTCAATAACGAGAGGACGTGAGTTGTACCTACCAGCAACTTCGTATGCCCCATCACCAAAGCCGCGCTCAATGACATCTACGTCTGCAGGGGGCGGAGCCCACCAGTTCTCGATATCCGTGAGAACCCAAACCACACCAGAACTGTCAATGGTGTTGAAAATAAAATCGCCGAGGACTACGTCACCGCGTAGCCGAAGCTTCTCGATTTCATTAGACTCGAGGTTTTGTAGACCACGATTGACTGAATAAGCCTCATCAGCTGGTGTAAATACCATTAGACCGAACCTCTTCTCATCTGGTAAGCAAGCTTACGCGACACGAGGTCTGCCAGCTCTCTTTCGTCCATTCCTGGTGACGGGTACACGTTGATAGTTGCACCAGCACCCCCACCCGTCAAACGGTCAATCATAGCTTTATCACGCCTAGACAAACCGTCTGGGTCTAGGGGTTCGACACGCTCTGGACGCCCAGCCTCACCAATTGTTGCGACAACACCGCCAGGGGTTGCGGGGACAATTCCACCTTTAGCAAGTCTCGGTATATTGGGGATACTAAATTCTCTTCCTCCGATGAAAGGAACCCAATCGGGGATGTTGACTTTAAACTTGCCTGCAGTGTTGTTCCAGGCGTCAATGATGCCGTTGAATAATCCCTTAACAGGGGCGAGTAGACCTTCCCACAGCTTGACAAAGAAGCTCTTAAACCCTTCGAGGGCATTTTCGAAAAAGCCAATTGCTGACTCAAAGTCACCTGTAAAGAGGGCCACAAAGCCCATATATACATTTGAAATAGCGTCAAATACAGTTTTAAAGGCGTCAAAGATTTTGAAAACACCCGCAATTAGTCCCCCGATGCCACCAATAACGGCACTAATAATTCCAGCTATCAGAGGGACAAGTGTTCCCGAGAAGAAATCACCTAAGCGGCCAAATATTTCATTAAACAGGTCGCCGAGACCCTGAACCCCTGGGAAGACGTCTTGAATTACACCATTAATGTTATCCATGGCACCTTGGATGGCTGCTCCAATGGCCTCAAAAGCAGCACCAAGCGAAGTTCTAAACGCTTCGCTGTTTGCGTACATAGCTACAAATATGCCAATAACGAGACCAGCAATACCGAGGAACCTACCCAAAATTTTTGCTGCTACCTTGAGCGGGTCCACTATCTTCGCGCCAATTGGGTTATTTTTGAAAAAGAGGAATGGGGTGGCAAGCAAAAGAAGCGAGCCCGCCAACACCTCAACAAAAAACTTAGCGGCTCGGAAAGCTATACCAAGAGCAGCCACCTGAGCCAATATGGGACCGATGTTGTCAAATATAAGTTTGAATGCGTCTGTCTCAGTGAAAGAAACAAATCTTTCCAAAAGCCCGTTTAGTGTCTCGAAGAAACTCTCGAGTGCTGTACTCGATGTCAGATTTTTGACTAGTGTCCCGAAATTTTGAATAAATGTGGCCAACCCCGAGACGGGACTATCCTCACCCTCCGTGAGGGCTAGGCCGACCTCCCTGAAGACTCCAATAAGACCGTTCTCCCCAGTGAAAGCAGTGAGCAAATCTTTTATTCCCTGGGTGGCCCCAATTTCCAGAAGCGCCCCACCAAGCTGAGCAATCGCGTCAAAAATAAGTAAGAAGTTATTCGCGAGGCCCGTAAACAAATCATCTAGGCTTCCATCATCAGCCATTCTCTGCATGGTTGCAAGAAAATCATCAGCCCTAGTTTGAAGGCCGCCGAGCAAAGTATCAGCCGCTCCACCCTCTTGGTTAATCGTCCCGCCAATAACTCCTAAAGCTTGGAAGAATGTTCCAATGACTCCAGCCAAGTTTTCAAAGTTTCTCTGCGCGTTACCAAGAGTCTCCCCCAGAGTGCTGGTTTCGCTGGTTAGGTCCTCTAAGAAGCTCAGGCTGGAAGATGCTGCCCACTCGCCAAACGCTGTGATGAGGGGCTCGGCGGCTTCTAGAACAACTAAGAACGCCGAAGCCAGATTGACGGCAGCGGTGCCTAGGTTCCTCAGCAGGTCATTGTTTGTGCCGAAGACATTCTGTAGCCTCTCAAAGCCTTCCCCCGTAAACAAAGCAGTGGAGAGATTTTCTGCGAATTCCCCAACAATACCGCCAGTCTCCTGCAGAATCGCTTGAATCGGACCACCAGCCGCAAGGAAAATTTCAAGAGCATTCGTAAGAGGGCCAAATAGGTCACGTCCTGCGGCAAATCTAAACTCTAGGAATGCGTCCCGAGAGTCCCGCAAAAACTCAACAAAGGCGATAGCTTCGGGGGACAGGTCTTTAATGGCTTGGGCGTATGCATCGATTCCGCCAGAAGCCGCTCGTGCCGCTGCCTGCTCGGCTTCTTTTAGTGCCTCTCGAGCTTCGGCGATGCGCCTGTTAAGTTCCCGCTCAGTGGTGCCCCCTGCCGCAGCTGCTGCCGCTGCTTCCGCTGCATCCTTCTGCGCTTCTGCCGCCTGTTGATAAGCCCTAGCCGTATCTATGGCAAGGTCGGCTTCTCTCTGCTGAGCTTTAGCCAAAGCCTCCTTGGCAGACAAAACTTCTTCGGAGCCTTCGACACCAGCCTTGGTGGCTGCGTCCTCTTCTTTCTTAAGGTCAGAGTTGTTGTCAATCGCTTTGCGGAGATTTAGCTCAGCTTGGGCAAAAGCAAGCTCTGCCTCTTGGCGGGCTCGAGAATTTGGCGGGAGGTCTTGAACTGCTTGCAGCGAGTCCCTTGCTTTTTCAAACTCAAGTCGCGCTTTGGCTTCGCTAATCGCAGCGCCTTCAACCTGGAACCTAAGTTGTTGAAGTTTCTCTACTGCTTCTTCCCTGGCTGCTGTAACAGCCAAAGTTGCATCAAGCGTTGCTCTCTGGGCTTCGTTGTATCCCCGCTGAGCCCTCTCAGCAGACAGAAGCGCATCAGCAGCCCCACGAGCCGCATCGGCAGCTCGCTCTCGGGCCGCAGCCAGCTCAGCTGGGGCCTCCTCTTCTAGTAGCCGCTTCAGCTTTACTCGTGCAGCGGTAACCCGCTTTAAAGCTGCTTCCTGAGCCCTACTGGCAGCAGCAGACCCTGCTTGGGCTTGGTTGGCAGCTTGCAAAGCTTGACCAACCCCGCCCAACGCAACTCTTGTAGTAATTGCCGCAGTGGCGACAGCCAGCAGCCCAGCGGGCAGAACAACTAAAGCCCTAGCAGCGTTCCCAACAGCGGCACCCAGAACAATTAGCCCACCACCCAGTGCACCAATAATTCCCGCAAGTCCAATAAGTGCTGGCCCCAGGAACCTAGCCGCGTTGTTTACACGGCGGAACTCAACACGAGAAGCTTCTAAAGAGTTAGTTAATTCACCTAGCTTGCTAAGCACCTGAGGAGTGACCGCGTCAGCAAACCTGCCAGCAAACTGCGTTCCCAGCTTCTCGCCAACATTGGTAAGGCCGCTCAGGCCCTTGTTGAGGTCTGGAACAAACTTGCTCGTGAGTGCACGAACAGTAATAAAAGCACTACCTACTACTGCCATGTGTTCTCGCTTGTTCTATCCTGATGGTGGGTCAAGAGTTCCCCCAAATGGGTTCGGGCTGTCGGGGTTGAACTCTGTTGCTGGTACAAAGGGTTTTGTTGGTCCTTTTTCTGGCGCTAAGGGGTCATCAGCATCTACACCGCCAACGAACCCGTCACTAAGTGGCTCGCCGCTAGCAGTAGTAGTACTATAATTATAGCTGTTGCTTGATGATTGTGACTTGTACTGATATTTGTAATTTTTGTTATACAGAGACTGGTACATCTGTGTTCTAATATTAGATTTAGCCTCTGCCTCTTCTGCCGTAGCCATTTGATGGTCTACTTCAAAAAAGTAATGAATTACATCCAGCATGTCGCTGGAATCCATTTCAGTAAGTCTCAGCCCCCTAACTATGGCTTGTCCGTGCACATATGGCCAAAGGTCAACTGCCCATGCTAGGAGCCCGATGGCTCCTGTGTAGGGCGGGCGGAGTACTCCTCGACTAACCATGCCGTAATATCTCCCAGAGTTTCGACCGTAACAATAGTGGTCGGGTCGTTCAGGAGGGCATCAAACCTTGTGTAGCTTTCGGGCTTCAAAGCGGTAGCAAAGAATTCATTAATTGTTCTAGCTGCAGCAGCCCCATCGTCGTCAGAGCTGTTAGCCGCAAGCTCGAGAAGAGCGCGTCCCTGAAGGTTCGGGTGACAGTTAAACTCTTGCCCGTGCAGTTTAAACGAAATTGGCTCCTGGGAAACCTCTCCGCCTGCACCAAAATCTTTGAATCTGTTTGTCATGTTATTCCTCTATCTTTTGTCTAAGACGCCACATTTTGTAGTGCGTCATTGTTACTATCTTATCAAGTCCTTACTGACCTAAGAGCTCTCGTAAGATAGGGATTTGGCTTCGTGCCAGGGTGTCTGACCAAGTGCGTCATGACTATTTGACCCTTTGACTGGAAGCGTAAAACTTGTTTTTTATCGGGCTTAATTAGGTGGGGCCTAGACCCTTCGTGGTGTAGGTAGGCGTGCCTCACGTTGGAGCCAATTTTGATGTACTGTCCTCGAGGGTCCCTGTAGTGTCGCATGTGCAGTGAAGACCTAAGAGCCCCCGTTCGCACTCCTACCAGCCTTTTAGCTCTGGCAAGGATTCTCCTACCCTTATTCCTAAGAAACACCCCAACTGGCAACTTGGGGTCCCTAAGGAACAAATCAATAGCTCGTCCGTTTATTTGAATATCCACTACGGAACCGCCATGGTTAGAGTCATACGAGTTGTCTGAAACCCACCCTCGGGCTCATCAGCATCAATGGTCGCAATCACTCCAAGACCAAAAGGACCAGCCTCAGACCAAGCATCAAAACTGTTCATACTTTCCATCAAAATCCACGCATCAAGAGCCGAAACATAAGCGGCATCCTGGATATCATCAGCCCTAGGAGCTTGACCGTTGTTCTGAGTAATGGGAACAGCCCTAGCAATCTGCACAGAAATAGTTGCAGTCCTGGGGTCGTGGCAACGGCGAGGCTCTGTTGCTTCGTCTCCTGGGGTGCCCAGATACATCTGAATAAAGGAAACACAAACCTGTTCGCAATCCACCACAGGGGTAGCCATTGTGAAGTAGCGTCTGGTCGGCAGAGGCATACTGTAAGACTCGTAGACAGAGATAACCCTGTTTAGAACTTCTTGCAGAAAATTAGCAAGGTTCTTAGCGTCGTCGCTTGCGCCGCTTACGTCAGTTAATGGCATGTCTTTTCCTTAGTCTTTATGCAATTGCGATAGGTGTTACGCGGTCTCCCAGTTGGTATATAACATTACTTGTAAGTATATTGATAACTTCATCTACAGAAGGGTTGCCAAGACTCGGGCGGGTTGCATAAATGTCAAGAGTTCCTGGGTCTCTAGGCCCCAGTACGGCAAGAAGGTCTGAGTAGTTCGCGCTCAGGCGAATTGTTCCCTCGGTGTCATCGTAGAAAGCAGCATTCGCTAGAGTTTCTGTAGTCGTGTTGTTGAAGTTAGAAACAACCGCAGAAAGCTCCCAAGCGCTGTCATCTGCCAGGAAGTCCGCGCCAAGTTCGTTGGTGTAGTAAATGTTTGTCCCACCGTCTTGGTTGAAGTACAAGTCAAGTGCGCTGAGCTCGAAAGCTGGGCTCTTACCTGTGATGCGACGTGCACGGGGAACATCTGGGCTAAACACTCGAGAACGAGCTCTTGCCCTGTCGGGGTTGGCGACACGGAGGAACAAGTCAACCGCGTAAATTCCAGTCTTAAGCTCGTCAATGAAGTCTTGATTGTCAAGGACGGTGTAGCTCACGCCCTGGCGGACAACAGAAGTTACACGCTGGGGCAGCGCACAGGTGTCATCGTCTTCATACAATTTGACAAGCTCATTGGCAAGAAGACGGGCTGCAGCTCTACCAGCCTGCGGAGGCGGAGAACCATATGTATATGTAACTTCTACGTTGGCTGAAGTCCAGTTTGCGTTCGGCGTACCGTACACGGTTGAGTGGTCACTCAGGTAGTACGTGCTGGGGTCAATGATGTTTCCGTTGCCATCACGAAGGTTGTGGATTTTAACAACCTTACGTCCACGCAGTCGCACCCTCTGGTAAGAAGATGTTCCGTCCCCGAGGAAATCGTGGTGCGAGTATCGCGCCTGATTACCAGTAGGGATGTTCTCCACTTGACCGTTAATCAAAGTCGGAGTGTACCCCAGGCGGGAGCCATTAGCCCTGAGGTAGGGGTCATACATCGAAACGTAGCGCTCGGTAACAGTAGTAGTTCCCGTAAACTTACGACCAGACAGTCCCCACATAATGTAGGAAGCAGTCTTTACCGCCTCGTAGGCATAATCAGAGTCGGCGTATTCGCCTAGGTCTTCAGTGTCTACCCAGAGGTTGCTCATTGCGTCTCCTTATTTATAAGTAAAGACGGGCAGCAGCGGAGTATCAACACACTCACGGCTAGCTGCCCGCCTTTAGCTAATTAGGAAGTGGGGTCCTCAGACGATGCGATGATGAAGTCAATCGGGTTGTCTGGGTTGTAGTCATCCGTACCAGGAACGTTGTATCCCGAGGTCGAACCTTGGCTCTCGAAGTCAGAGACTGCGAGGTAACCGCGCTGACGCACAACCTCACCAGCAGGCGAGACAGGTGTCGAAGCGACATCTGCGTTCGTCTTGGCGAAGCGGAACGATGTGGTGGTCGGTGTAGCTGTGATGACGTGAGTACCGTTGAAGGTGCTGTCAACTCCAGTCACAACCACTGTCTGACCAGTCGTGAAGCCGTGTGCGGTTCCAGTTGTCAGAGTAGCGACGTTAGAAGTGAGAGACTTGTTGCTCACGGTGTTTGTGCTCTCTCCGAACCACTGGTGGAAGCCCTTCAGGCCCTCAGGTGCCCAGTCGCCACGTGCGTAAGCGTAGGGACGCTCTGTGGCAATCGGGTACTCCCAGCGGTCATCAAGACCACCAGCGAACGAAACGTTTCCAAGACCGTAGCCCTCGAACGTGTTAGCCAGCAGGCCGTTCTCGATAACGCGGTCACCGCTCTGGCGGAGCTTCGCGTAGGGGAAGACCCAGTAGAAGTAGGGGTTGGTGGAAGCACGCTTGCCGTCTTTAACAGCGAAGGACCAAACCTCGATAGCCACACCGTTACCAGCGGGGTCATCACCGACGTTGGGGGCTGCCCAACCAATGCTCTGGTTGTCGGGGGAGGCGAAGCTTCCATAATTCTTACGGAGAAGCAGACCACCAGACATCAGAGCAGTAAGCTCGGGGTCAGGCTCGCAAATAGCGATTTCCATGGTGATTCGCTTCAGAGTGTCGGGCGCTTTGTAAGACACGCAAATCGTGCCGTCAGCCGACTTTTCTGTGATTTCATCGCCCTCTTCGTACTCAGGGGTGAAAGAGGCTCGCAAAAACGCCGAGGTGGTGTAGCTGTCTCCTGGTTCGTTGAGGAGATTGCCAGCGGCGTCCAGTCGAGTGACTCGAATCGCCACACCTTGGACGCTGGCTGCGTAATCCTGTGTAGCCATATTAGTGTGCTCCTTAAAGGTTATTTCTTAGTTAGGTGTTGGGGATTGTCACTCGCATCGCAAAATGCATCGAGGGGTCAGAGAATACCGCTGCAGGGCGGTACGCTTTGATTCTCATGTTATTAATTGTAACATCTGCACCTTGAGCCAAGTTTTCATTGACGATTTCAATTTTGCCAAGATGCACGTTAACGTGCCCAGTCGCATACATCCACTTGTTAGTGGCAGAAGCAGCAGCCCCTGTTGCACCGATTGGGCCGTTACCTGAGTATCCTGAGCCAATGACGACATGGGTTCCCAGACGTGTCATTGCACGGCCTGAACCCTCATCTTCGCCCTTTTTGTAGATAAGGCGAGAACCTAGATTTGAGGCAAGGTCGCGGGTCATGTGAATGACACCGTTCTCGCCTGTGGGGGAGCCAGCAATTGCCTGCTCCAAGTACATCAAAGCAACGCTGGGAGAAAATGCTCCAGCTACGGGAACCGTAGAAGCACCAGTCTTACTGAGGTACATGTTGTCTTCACCAGCGTCATAAACATCTGGTGACGTGGAGATGAGCCCCTGGGCGGCTTTGCCATCCCAGTACTCAAGCTCCAAAGCCTTCTGTGTGACAGCGTTGAGCTCTTTTACAACTCGAGCAAAACGGTCTTCACCAGGAAGGCTGAATGTGGAAGCAAAATCCTCAACATCGATGTAGAAAGGTCGATAGTTAAGGTGTCTTGCATCTGCTTGGTTGTCTGTCAGTTCCCCGTCAGCAACAACTGAGTCATTGACGGTGAGCAGACGAACAAAGGACGGCATTGAGTCAAACTCTTGGTCGAAACCACGGACCCAACGCTCGTCATAATCTCTGCCAGTGTGTTCGGTAACACGGGCAACGCTCAGGATTCCGCAGGGGGCAGGAGTCAGTTCTCCAGCGGGGTAAACTCCTCTGAATTGTGCCATTTCCTGTTATTCTCCTTGCTTTCCTGAGCGTTGCCTCGTGTTACTTACTTACTTACTTAGCTACTGTTACTTCGGCTTAGTACTCGATGGCCGCAGAAGCCACGCCACCAAGGGTGTCGCGGAGGGCTGCAGCAGCACCGTTAACCTGAACAGTCGATGTGACCTTGATTGACTCAACGCCAACCTTGGCAACACCCTCAAATGTCTCAATGAACATCTTGTAGTCGTTGGTACCGACCAGGGTGGAGTCACGGATGACGCCGAGGTCGAGAGTTCCGCCGTCGAGGAACATGAATGTTCCCTCAGCGAAGATGTACCAAACGAAGGTGTCCTTGAACTCGGTCATCGCGCCTGTGCTCTGAGCAGCGAACACGTCGCCGTCAAGAGTGAAGGTCACGTTGATACCACGAGATGCGAGGTAGCCCTCAATCTCCGAGCCAGCGGCCAGAGTGTTGTCACCAGGCATCGCCAGAGCGAGGTCAGCAACCATTGCGTCCTTAACCCATGCGGGCATGATTACGCGAAGGGGTGCATCTGCCTCGAGGCGGTGACGCGAGCGGTATGCGGCAGCCGCACGGCCAACCTGGACGAGCACGTCGCGACCCATGCCAATAAGGCTTGTGGACGTGACAGCTGTCGAAGCTGCACCAATTGCGGAGAGGGTCTGAGCCTCTGCCTCACGTGCGTGCTGAATCAGACCAAGCTCGTTGTGGCGAGCAATCAGTTCAGGGTATGCACGAGTTGCCAGGTTACCGAACTGCATCTGCAGAGTCACAGCGTCAGTGGCGACGGTGTTCTCAGCAGCTGCGGAGACAGTCAGGCTGTTTTTAGCAGCGGGGTCTGGTGTCTCAGCGCCATCGTTCGCAGCAGTCCAGATGCCAACAGCGTCAGCGTGGTCTGCGAGAGCGGGCGGGGTAACGAAGCGGATACCGCCACGGTCAGCCTGGAAACGGGGGAGGCTGTCACGCACGGGGCGAGCAGTTGTTCCCATTCCGAAGATGTCGTAGCGAGCTTCAAACGGAGCAACGTGTCCACCAGCAGCAACAATGGCCTCGGGCGAAGTCACAGCGTGAATCTTCTCCCAGTTTTCCTGTGCGTCGGTAGAGAGCGTGCGCTCCTCGGGGTAGGAAGTGGTGAGCGATGCAACGATGTGCTGCTCTCCGTCTCCTCCGTTTACACGGCGAAGACCGTGCAAACGCTTGGCCATAGCCTCAGCTACAGCGTCCATTGAATCGAGCGAACTTCCCGCAGTGTAACCAGGAATGTCCGCGCCCGCCGTGATTGCCACGGGAGCGACTGACTCCTTTGTTTCCATACGGCGGTCCGCTGGTACTTCGATTTCGAAGTTTTCTGCATCAGCAGCGGCGGTCACGGGTGCCTCCATAGTTTCTTGAACTTCCTCGGTGGAAAGCTCAGTTGGGGTTGATTGTTCTTCAATTACAACTTCTTCAGATGCAAGCTCGGCCTCAGCGGGAACTTCAACCGAAGCTTCCTCTGCGTCCTCAATTGCTGCGTCTTCTTCTGCTGCTTCTTCGGACTCTTCGTCCTCGTCAGCAGAGAGTTCAACGACCTCTTCTGTAGTTGCTTCTGAGGCCTCAGCAGAAAGTTCCCCTTCTGCAGACTCCTCAGTGGCTTCCTCTTCTTCAGCGGAAGCGGTTTCAGCCTCATCGGCGACCTCGACGGTCTCCTCTGCGGCTTCTTCAGTCGAAAGTTCAGCGGTGTTCTCCGCCTCGGTCGACGCTTCGGACATTTCCTTCTTCTCCTCTTTGTCCTCTTCATCGGAAGCGGGTGCTTCCTCTGCTTCGGCAGGAGCCTCGGCTGCGGCCTCTTCGGCCTCATCCTTCATTGGCTTTGCCTCATCGGTTGCAGGAACTTCCTCTTCCTTCTCCTCTTCCTTGGCCATTGCGGCTTCGGCTTCGGGGGCGGATTCGGTAGCTACTTCTTCGGAGGTTTCGGAAGATGTTTCTTCCTGAGCGTCCTCGCCGCGTACACGGGAAGCTGCATCGGCAGCCCGCTGGGCGAGCTCCTGCGCTGCGGCCTCGCGCTGCTTGAGTTCCCCGCGAACGGAGTCAAGCATGTCGGCAAGTGACGTCATAGCGTCAACTGTGTGCGAGGAAGGTTCCTCTGATTCGACCGATTCAAATTCGCTGATAATAGCGTTCTGGAGCTCGTCGACCTGTGCGTCGTCGAGTTCAGACAGCTGGTCCAGCATTTCTTTAATACGGTCCACTGTCCCTCCTTAGGGCAGTTACAGTAGAACTTTTTGTTCTACTTGCTGATTAGTCGAGGCCGAGGGACTCCAGTGCGCGGTAACGCGTGGAGGCACTCCACCTGTAATAAATATTACAGGTTCCATGTGTACGTGATTGTACGTTTCTAATGCCAAATACGGACATTACGTGAGAAGTCGTAAAAGCTTCGACATCTCAGAGGAAATTTCAGACTGGCTGTAGTAATCTCCACCAGACATGAATGTGCGAAGTTCCTCTGTAGCAATGTCGGCATCTTCCTTGCCAATCTTGTCTTCGACTCGAGTGACCATGTCTTCCATCAAATCGCGCAGGGCGGGAGGTACATCGCTAAAGCGAATCTTCTCTGCATCCGCACCAAACGCGAAAGGCAAGTTAGAAATAACCTCTCCAAGCTGACCAGCAGAATTACGAACGTTTTCTAAAGCTTCAGGATTAAGCGCTTTAGCGTCCAATCGGTCAATAATTCCGATTAATTCCTGTGCAGATTCCACTGCTTGGTCGTAGTTTCCAGCGCTGTCAAGGTTCTCGGCTTCTTCAACCTTCTCCACGACATCCTGTAAACCAGACTTACCAAGGTCAGTCTTGAGGCGAGCAAGTACCTTGCGGAACTTGCCTGAGGCGTCACGGGGCTGAGTCTCAGGGGTGTACTTCCCCTTTTCTTCGCCACGTTTGCTGTCTGCCTTCTGCTTTTTGGCTTCCTGCTTGAGAGCCTCAATTTCTTCAGGCTCCAAGTCCTTCAAATCCTCATCATCGGCCCCAGCGGCGGTCAAAACCTCTTCTGAAAAAAGTGCTTCAGAATTTAACGATTTTAAGGCCAATTCTGCTCGAATCCGCAATTCATTAGTTGGCTCCATAGAAGCAGCAACAGCAGCCACACGCTCGTGCAGCGAAAGCTCTTCGCCCTCGGCGTTGTACTTAGTGCTCCACTTCGGCGGAATCAAGTCCTGCTTCTTGAGGCGTCGGGCACTACGCATGATGTGCTTACGCACTGCGGCACGCGAGCCAGGCTTGGAGCGCCCATACGCTTGAATAGCATTCTTCAAATCGTTGACGTTACGAATCGGGTACGAGCCATCAGGCATTGCCTTGCCCTCTTTAGCGAGACGCTCACGAACACGGCGAGAGACAACAGCTGTTTCATTCTCGCCATCGAGCATCTCAATCATGTAGGCCCAGTCGCCCTCTTCGATGGTGTCCTTAACCTGCTTCACCTTCGCAGCAAGCTCTGCTGTACGAGCAGCGAACACTTCCTGACGCATAGCCGAGAAGCGTGATTTAGCATCCTCTACCTTTGGAGCGTACTGAGCCGTCTCGAGGTCTGAGACCTTCTGGTTTAACTCTGCGAGCGGGTCATACTTCATCTGAGCCAGAGTGTTCGCACCAGCTGCAACCAAAGCCATAACCTGGCCAGAAGCAACACGAGCACGAGCAATTGGGAAGCCAGGTACATTCACCTGACACACCGCTACTAGCTCAAGACGACCCTTAATCGGACGCCAGTCTCCAGAAGGAGCCGATGCCCGAGCAGCGCGAATTTGCTCTGGGGTGGTACCAGGACGCAGAGAACCAGCAACCCAGATTCCAAAGGCGTCCTCGCCAGCGTGGACATCGGCAAAAGCGGAAGCTGTGTCGTCATAGTGCTTCACTGCGGCTGAAGCGTCTGCTTCCATCCCAGCGTGCCCACCCGCAAGAGTGAGCTGACCAACGGGAACATCGGTACCCTCTTCGGTCTTAAGAGCTCCAGTGTGGAAATAAGCGTAGTTGCTACGGCTCCGAGGCGGACGAGTACCGCTAGCCATACCAATGTGGTCAACGTGCCAGGCAGCGATGTGACCAAAAACTTGCCCATCATCCGTAATCGTCAGAGGGGTTGCCTTGTCAAGCTTGGGGTTGTTAAACCAATCCTTGGGCGGGGCAACAGGAATTGCTCCTGCGACCATACCGCAAGCGACCAAAGCGGACGCGTCTAGTGGGTTCACCCCATCGACGTAGATTCCGTCTGGCTGCATTACTTCCTCCTCAACGTCGCCGCTTTCGTCAGCGACTTGGATATAACATTCTTGAAATGCAGGTTTAGGCACAATTGTTACAGCCATAATCCTTGCACTTCTAATATTTATTTTACCTGACTCTTTTTCTAGTGTTTCACCAGTGTCTTCGTCAGTCATCTGAATAATTTCTGGTTCGTCTGCTTCGAACTTGTCCATGTCAGCAGACACCCCACGAATAAACCCGTGGCGGACAAGACGCTCAGCTTCCGTTCCAAACTCACCGATATCGAAATATCCGTAAGCATTTCCGATGCCGCCCTCGATACGTTCCATGTGGACAATCTGTCCGACAACCACGGAGCCATCGTGACCCTGCCCTGTCTTAATCTGCCACAGCAGGGGGAGCGGAAGGTCTCGCATAGTGATGGAGTCCTTCTCAAAGATGCGACCGTCACCAGTCTCTGTCTCCTCTGGAATAACCAGCGGAATAACAAACTGAGAACCGTGCTGAGTTGGTTTAGGTCCCTCTCGACCAACCAAGCGGGAGCGGGCTGACTCAGCCCTGGCACGCAAAGTAAACTCTTCAATAATGCTCTGCGAAGTCTTCAGGCTCTCGAGCTCACCAGAAGAACGCAACGCCTTCTTCTTTTTACCAACGTTGCGCTTGTCTCCAGGCCACACGCCAGTCATTTCTTTGTGGCGGAGAGCACAGTAGCCCTTTGCTCGGGGACCCATGTACTTCTTGAGATAGCGGTTACAGCGGGTCCAGTCACCAGGAGTGTTCCAGCGAATCTTGAGGCCACCCTTGCCAACAGTCCAGTAACGGCGAAGCTTCTCGGCGTTACCACGGTTGCGGTCAGCCCCACCAGCAGCCATAATCGCTCGCAAAGTGCTGTTATTGCTAAGAGCAACTGCGCTTGCGGCAACGGCGTTTGTCCCGTCAATCTGCTCGACCACGGCTGATAAGTTTTCATTGTCGAGAACAACAACAGGCGGAGGAGTGGGGCTGTTAAGGTCGGCGAGAATCTTCTCGTCTTTAATCCACTTACCCTCGCGGCGTTTGAATGCCGCAGGAGAGATGCTCTTTGTACTGGCAGGAACCAAAGAGATTAGCTCCATGACTGCCTGAGGGTCATCCTCGGCAACAATCGCCATGTACATGGGAGCAACATCCGAAGTCTCGGGAGTGAGCTCTTTAGCGCCACCAGCAGCAACAAAACCAGAAGCAGTGATGTCGTACTTCTTGTCCAGGGCATCCTGGTTCTCTTTGCTGTAAACCTCTTCTTTGGATTTCTTAGCCTCTACAGGAACCGAAGGCCTGTACCAACCGCCCTGGTAGGAACCAGAAGCTCCGCCGAACTGCTTGTCGAGCCAATCGCGGAGGAGGGGTTCGTTAGCAACGTTGGCCGCAATAGACGGGTTCCAACTCGACTTAGGTGAACCGTCTGGCTTAAAAGCACCCTGGTAGTAGCGACCCATAGCAGTGTTAATGTCAGGCGGGTCTTTGGGGATGAACGGAGCAGCAGGAGTGGCCTCATACTCTGGTTCAAGACGCTGGTCGGATGTCCAACTGCCCCAATCAGAAATAGCCGAAGTAAGACTGTCGCGATTTAGGGCGGGCAACCGTCCAGGGAGAGTTGCTGTCGGCTGGTCAATAGGCGTACGTGGCTCACCCAAAATGCCAGAGAAATCTAGTGTGCTCGGGGGAACCTGGGAGATAGGCTCAAAGGTGCTTATTTCCTGAGTCGTATTGCCTGGAACCTCGACCGAACTGCTGTTGTCCAACTCCACAGTGACTGTTCCAGCATCAGGATTCTGTGCAGTAATGACTCCCTGGTAATTGTAATCTCCGCCAATAACAACACGAGACCCAGTTTCTGCAAACCGACCAAGCTTGTCACGAACCTGTTGAGAGGCATTCTGAGACCTTTCCTCAGGCGTATACTCACCATCATTCTCCGCATCCGCAAAAGTAGCGACACCCGCAGCCATCAAACCGTCGTCGTACTCTTCCTCTTCCTCAAGCTCGTCAACCGTGTCCGCACTGAGCTGGTCGAGCATCTTCCAATCAATTTCAGAAACCGCACTCTCAAAAACTTCAGTTTCTTCAAAGTTTATTTCCCGAAGGAAAACACTCTGGAAAGGCTCGTTGTCGAACATCGCAGAAATAGACACAGCGGTCTCGCGGTCAACAGGCAGGTGAATCTTCTGAGCCTTGTCGTAGGGGTCGTCCAGTGACTTATCATATGTGATAAAGTCGTGCTCAACGTTGCCCAGGTCTTCCCAGTAGCCGTCATCCCAAACTCGGCAGCTGCCGTCTTCGTCTACCTTGTAGAGACGGTCGATGCCACCGTGCGTCAGATTAATTCTGATGTAGAACTCTGCCATTGACTCGTCAGCACTGAAAGACTTGTAGTCAATTCTTTCCTGAGCGTAGTACTCGTCGTACATAGCCGCAGTCAGCGAAGCGTTGGAGCGCTTCTTGTCTTCACGCTCTACAATTGCGGAGGCCCATCTCTGTCCTGCGTCGCCTCCCCAGAGTGCCCAGGCGATGCGTCCGTTGCTGGGGTACCCGTCTTGTCCTGGCTTGTAGCCTTTGCCTTTTTTGTCGACTTCGTGGCGGGGGAAGTACTTGGCGATGTGCCTGACTTTCTTGATGCCAACTTGGCCCCCGCGAGCGAGAGTCCGAGCAGTGTTAAGCCCAACAGGTGTACCACCCCTCTTCTCTTCTTTTCGCCACTCTAAAGCCCTCTTGGCTTCTGCCTGAACAGACTTCGGGATGGTGTACATGCGGTCAGCTGCCGCAACAATTGTGATGTCCAACTCTGTGAGGGCAGCATGGGCCAGCTCCTCTGTTACATCCCGAGGAGACTTATCCTTGAGCCTCAGCCAGCGAGCGGAAGCCACCAAAACATTAGCGTTATTGATTTCCTCAACGGAGTTAGACGCTTCGTCAACAACAACACCCAAGGTGTCCTGCAAGTACAGAACACGAGAACCGTTACGGCCCTTGTATGTCAGTTGGCTAGATGTCATCGTACTTATCCGTTCCCTTAGCAAAAACTTCGTCGCGGGAGATTTCCTCACCCTTGTCAAATTTTTCGAGCAGCTTCATGTCCAGAGCGTCAGACTTTTCCAGAACTACATATTCCGAACCGTCGTAAACCTCTTCTGGCATATCCTCGAATGGTGTCCACTTTCCGTCCTGTCGAACGTACTCACCAACGCCTTTAACCACATAGACCAGGGCGATAGGTTCCTCGGTTTTATCAGCGAAGTAGAGTTCGACAAAGTCGACTACTTCTTTACCTTTAGAAATCATTTAATCTCCTATATAAGTCTACTGGTTATTAAGTTTAATGTTTGCTTCTTGGAGAGTGATATCGACTCCGACATCAAGTCCACGAGAGACCATAGCCGCACTAGTGTTCCCAACCTCAACAATTTCTTGGTCATCGGGCAGCTCGTCTTTTTCTACCCATGCAGCATCTTCTCTAGCGTAAATTTTACCGTCAGAAGATATCAAATACACGCCAACTGGCCGACCATCCTCAACTCCAACAGAAGTTTTGAATCCCGTAGTGACGTACATCTCAGCTAGCTCTTTAGTTAGCAGCAGACCACCAAAAAGAGTTTCCGCATGTGACTCAGAAAAATCCGAGAGCGCATAGTTTTTCCCGTTGGCCTTGAAGAAGTAGGTGCCTTCTTTCTCCTCCAACTCGCCCTCGATAGATAACTTCCGAGGTTGCCCTTGGTCAGCAGCAACGATGATGTAGTCGGGCTCGTCAGTATCCGTCACAAGCATCGCAGAGAACACAGTCACCACACCCTGAAAGTCTCCACTGTACAAATAGAGGGCTCCAGGAGTTTCGCGCAGTTCTTTTATGTCAGCCATTGCTACCTCCAGTCCCAGTCGGAAGCTGGGGTGTTCATCATCTGCTCAACATCATTCCCGTTAATGAAGTCAATTCCCCGCTCCTTGAGCAGTGCAAGAATTCTAGCGCGAACCTCGGGTGTCACCGACATAGCTCGGACAGCCCCGAGGGGGACATCCGTCTTGAACAAAGCTTCACCATCGGAATTAGCGTTCTCCATAGCTTTGAAGGAGTCAAACACTTTGCCCTGCATTTGGCCCCAAGCGTCGCCCTCGTTAGCGTAGAAATCTAGCCTGCGGAGCATCTGTACGGGGTCAAAGATAAATGTTGCGTACTTGTTTGAATCGGGCTCTGGCTTCCAGTGTCCCGACTTGTTCTCGTTGTTATCGTTGACAAAGTACGTGAACGTGTAATCCGCGCCAGGTCGCAACAAGTCGTCGTTAGAAGAGTTGCCCTCTGAGCCACCAGTCAACATGCGAGAAACCGTGCTCTGGAGAGAACCATCTTCAAATATGTTAACAATTCTGTCAGCAATACCTTGCACATTTGAAGTTGAAATATCGCTCATATACACGTTGTGATAGAAGTGTTTAATGTTGTTGTCTTTGACAATCCTTTGAGCAGCGCTCTCCGAGATAAGTATGGATGGCTTAGCCTTCGAAGTTCCATCATTCTCCAGAACCAAGTCGTCAACAGTAATGCCAAACTGCTTCTCAATCTTTTGAAGCTCTTGTTGACGGAGAAGGCCAGATGCATTCTTGGCACCATCGCGCTTCTGGCCAAACAAAGTCAACAGCTTGTTTTCCTTGATTGCTTGAACATCAAGGTCGGTAGCTGGGCGCGACTGGGTAATCCCCATTTCCTGCAGAGCCTGCTCCACATCAGAAGAACTTGCGTCAGCAGGAAGCAAAACGTCAAAAACATTGTGCAAAGAAACGTTGCGGTTGTTGCCACTAGAGTGCGAGCTAAAGAAGTCTAGTTCGTCCTCACGCTCCGAAAGAGCCTGAGTTTCTGCAGTCGTATTGGCTCTGTGAACCTTAACTCGATACCCCTGCGGAGTTTCATAAGTGTAAGTTGCCCCCGCCTTAGCAGCATCAGGTCTAAACCCACCAACTGAAGACTCCGCATAGCTCAGCCCAGAATCTGTTCTTTCGTAAAAGTCAAAATCAATACCAGTAGATTCGTCAGCCTCGATTGCCCCCTCAGCAACAGAAGGGACAAATTTTTGACGACCAAACCAGGCAGTGAACTTACCAGTCAACCTGGTGCGAGCTCTGCCCTCGTCGTCAAAAACTCGCTGAATACGAACTTGCCCATCCTCAATCGAGGTGGAATCCATCATCGTGTAAATGCCTTGAGAAGCCTCATTCGTGTCCCCCAGGGAATCCCACTGGCGAATCTGATTGAGGGCATCCTTCGTCGACGTCGTGTTGCCAGGAGCTTGGCCCCAGTCAGGCAGAGACTCTAGCTCTACTTCCTCAACGCCAGGACCAATAACCATTTCATCGTTTGAGTAGAACCCAGGGTTGTCCCGAAGTGCCTTAGCGGCTCGGATTTCCTGCAAGTTTTCATTAGAAAGCTCGACGCCAAAACGACTGTCCGCCTCAAAAACTGGGAGGAACTTACCCGTGCCCACAAAGTCATCACCGTCTAGGTCGACGAATCTCTTGGTTTTGTCTGGTCCAGTAATAGCAACAACACTAAACTTTCCCGACTCAAAATCGGCAGAATCCACAACATACTTAGTTGTGCTTATTTTGCCGTCTTGTGCTTTTTGGGCGGTAAGAATTGCACCTGGAACAGCATATGAAAGGCCGCCGACCCGAGGAACTACAGCAGTTTTTCCCTCGCTGGTGTAGTACCTTCTAACGCCGTCTTCCATCTGAGTTTGATTTTCAAAACCATACTGGCTTATGTACTCCGCACTATTGTTTTTGGCAGCGTACGCATACAGTCTCGTCCCGACCTCGAGGTCACCCTCGGGAAGAGTGAACTCATCAAGCGCATCACCATTCGCCTTAGTCGTAGCTTGCGTCCACGAGGTAGGAGCGGGAAGAGCATCCGCGTCAAGCGGAGCATCGCTTTCAGGAGCAACATCGTCTAGAGCTGACTGCTTGTCGGGGGCAATGTACGTAACGTTCTCGCTAGAAGCAAACACATGACCAAATCCGTTAGAAATATCCGACCAAGCGTTATCCGAGACGTGCTCGTAGTATCGCCCATCGTTACTCATAACAACTGCTCCCACGGGAAGAAGCCTTGCGTTCGCCAAAGTCATGCCCTCACCAGGCGAAACATTCTCAGCGGTAGCTTTTGGCGACAGCTTCGATGAAGTAGGCAGCGGCGGGAGGACAGGAGCCTTCGAACCCGAAGGCGCGGGGATGTTCGGAACAGCGTTGCCCTCTGGAACAACACTAGTCGAAACAATGTTGTTCTTGGTTCCGTCATCATACTTAACGCGGAGGTAGTCAGTGTACTTCTTGCCATCGGAGCTGTACTTGCGCTTAACCGAAACAATGCGAGCACCCATACCGAACTTACTGTGGGTCGGGTTTACAACACTAACGCGGTCACCCTGCTTCACGACAGAACCGTCAGCAGCAACATAGCTACCAGGCTGAGTCGGAGTTGAGGTGTCAGCGTAGAGAGTGTTGTCGTTCTCTTGCTTCAGAGCCTTGTTGACCGTAGTCTTGGGTGAAAGTCGCGAGTTGCCAATCTGGACATTCAGGCGAGAGAACAAAGCCTCTGCGGAGTGCCAACCCTGGCCACCCATCTCCTTAACCTTGGTCGAGCCATCAGGGTAAGTAACGCGGTGGTAGATGTGGAAGGTGTTGTTGTTCGCACGACGGACCACAACATCGTAGCGACGGTCTCCGTGCATCGTAGACGACACCACAACGTGACCGTTCGGGAGAAGAGTTCCGTCAAACTCGTCCTGGACACGCTGCCAAATAATGTCGGGCTCGGTGGACTCAGGAGAGTTCGTCTGAGCCAAAAGCTGCTCGGGGGTCGGGTACTCGCTACTTGAGTCGTCCTCTGGATTGATAAGCTGCTCAACAGCATCCGCCATAACCTTCTGCTCTGGTGTTTCAACCTGAGGAGCGTCGGGTTCGTAAGCGTCAATCTTTGAAACAAGGTCAGAAGTGATGTCATCGTTAACGTCAGGCTGCTCGCCCAAGTCCTCGACATCCTGAGAAGTTAAATTGGGAGTCGAGTACATATCGTCGAGAGTCTTGAGCAAATCCTGCTCCCACTCCTCCAAGCTCTGGGGGAGCTCAGAGTCAGACGTCTCAATCTCGTCGCCAGAAGTGTCCTCGCCAACAATGTCGCCAACCAAGTCATCAGCAGCAGAAGCAGAAGACATTTTGGAAATCGTAAACTTCTTGAAGCTACCGTCACCATCGACAGCAGAAATGTTTGTGTTCCCAGTGTTCTCGTTTGTCTCGATAGACACAGGGCGAACAATACGGTCTACGCCGTTGTAAGAGAAGACCAAGTCCCGCTCGTTCTCTAAAGCATCGTTAACCTGAGCCTCGATGTCACCGTCAAAGTCAAGAACCAGCGGGTTGTCGGCGAAAACCTCATCGACTTTCTCCTGAGCATCCTGGAGCTGCTCTGCCAAGTCTTCAGCTGCTTCGTCAGCGGCACTCTCCGCCATCTCAGGGGTGACAGGCTGGAAGCGCTCGACCAAGTAATCACGGCGAGACTTCAAACGCTCCTTCAACAAATCAGCTGTTTCCGCGTCATCAGGGAAAGCCGCGTCAACAAGCTCATCAATGTTTTCATCAGTGGCACCAGGCAACATCTTCTGAACGCTGAACTTGATGTCCTCGTCAGTCATCTCGCCATAAATCGTGGCAGCCTGCTGGTTGATGTCTGGGTTACGCAAGCTATCAATTAGTTGCACATCCTCGGGGAGGTCCTTGTCCCCGCCCTGTGCACGGAAGAGGAGGGCACCACCAGCATCAATGCGGTAAAGCTCGCGACCAAGGAACTCGCTGTCCGCGACAACCATGTTGTCAAACACGAGTCCAACAGAGTCCCAGTTGTTCAACCAAGCGTCGGCAGCAAAGCCAGACCGAGCAGCCTCGAGAGCCTCAGAGTCGTCAAGATTGTCAGCTAAAGGCTCTGCGTTCTCCAGCATTGGAGAAACCAAAACCTCGTTGCTGTCTGCGTCGCGGCCAAGATAAACGCGGCCAACAGGAATGCCAGCCTTTTCGTAGAGAGCAGAAGCGAGAAGCTCGTTGCGGAGCTGCTTCTCTGGTGGGAACTTAACGTAGTACTGATTGCCGTCGGCGTCCTCATAAAGACCGCCAGCGTTGGAGCCACTCTGTCCGCCTACCTGGTTCCAATCGGAAATGTCGTAGACACGACCAAGCGGTCCTACTTCTTCTTGTTCAAGCTCTCCTGAATCGCTTGGCTGGTCTCCTTCAGCCACTCCTGGCGCTCCTGCTCCGTCATCTCCTGGTAGTTGCTCGGAACTTTCGTCATCGCCTTCTGGGGCTTCTTCTCCTGCATTTTTCTGGGCCTCTCGCTCAGGGTCTGTGAAAAACTCTTCAAACTCTTCGATACCGAAAATAGCAATTTCGTTTCGGTCACGAGCTGCCTGAAGGGCCTCTTCCTTGTCTTCTATTCTTTCGCTGACATCGAAGAAAACATACTCTTTCTCCTCGCCAGTTTCCTCGTCAGTAACCGTGGAAGTCCACGTACCGATATAATAGCCATCCTCTTTGAGTTTGTCAAAGTTGCGTGACGTAAACTCATCAAGGTACTTGATGGGGTCTGCGTCAAAGTCTTCACGAGAAACAACTTCCTCGCGTTTCTTAAATCCGCCCTCCCCGTCAGAAACGTCTGCCTCCGAAGCCACCATGTACCCATCCGTGGGCACGTCGCCAGTGACAAAGTTAACCGTGTAACCACCCTCCTTGGTGGCCTCAATCAGTTTCTCCTTCTCCTCCTGGCTAAGACCAAAAACTTCCTCTGTCTTAATGTTCTCACCCTCGATTGCATCATCAATCTCGTCGGGCTCCATCTCTCCACCGTCATAGGCTTCACGGATGATTTCGTCTGTGTCAATACCCTGCAACTGCAAAGCATCACGCCAAGCCTCGGCTGGAACGTCATAAGTGAACTCTTCGCCATCCTCATCAAAAACCCGAATCGGTGCGTACCCAAGACGACCATCTTTATCACTAGGCTTCAAAGACTCGCGCAACCCATCCTCGAGGTCCTCAGAGCTAATTTCTACAGCCATCTCGACAGGTTTGTTAGGAGCGCCCTCAGGGGCGTCCTCAGGAGCCAAATCATCCCGTGGGTCAAATGAATCAGGGTCAATGTCATACATGCCCTCAGCGGGCTCAAAATCAGAGTTCTGAGGCAAGTAAGGAGTGTAGTCCTCGTTATTGATGACCTCGGCAAGTTCGTCATCGCT
>Ga0209138_1000424_pt1 | contig 41979 bp, 35 predicted proteins | sample SaaInl3SG_22_DNA_FD_184645 | JGI IMG/M metagenome (GOLD analysis project Ga0209138, IMG submission 184645) | Marine microbial communities from expanding oxygen minimum zones in the Saanich Inlet - ESP_153SG_22_DNA (SPAdes) (version 2) | ecosystem: Environmental > Aquatic > Marine > Intertidal...
CTTGGATTTAGAGGCATGAGATTGAAATCGAAAAAAGCCGTTGCCTTGGAATATGGTCAGCAAGAGTCACCCAGTGTGATCGCTAAGGGTGATGATGACCTTGCCCTTGAGATCATCGCTGAGGCCAAAAAACATGGCATTTTTATCGCGGAAGATCCGCAGTTGGTGGCTGCCTTATCGCAGGTAGGTTTGTCAGAAGAGATTCCTGAAGAGTTGTATCAGGCCGTGGCCGTCATACTTGCTTGGGCCTATTGGTTGCAAGGATTGTCGCCCTCCGAAAACTAAATGCGACTTAAGCTTGGCGATCTCGAGCTGGATGGTATTGCGGTTGGATGGAGATCAACGGTCTTGCATGTGGAGGCAGTTGTTGAGTTTGGAGTAACAAATCAACGAAAGTCTCAATCCAAGACGGAAACCAGCGGCAAATGATGAGTCCTGAACAGCCAAAAACCAAAAGGAATAACAGAGCGACTTTCTTCCGCGTTGAGAGTGGTTGCTGTTGATCCAGGGTTATTAGCCCAGATGAAATCCAAGTTTCAGTTCCAATCACTGGTGCATCAATTCTAGACCAAACACCGAACTCACAGACGATGGTGATTGAGTCGTTTCGATTTTTTTGACTTAAGACCGTAGAAAAAACAGTGGGTAGATCTCTAATATTAACTCTATCTGCGTTGACACGTGCGAAGCGATGAACTGTACTGCCATTATCACAAATCACCGGTGGTCTTGGCTGCCATTGATCTAAAGTTGTTCTAGATATTTGCGCCACGGCTACTAGAAGACTGACAAAAAATATCCAAATTGCCCACTTAATTTCAGGGTGCTTGATTGAATCGTTGTTGATCAAAATCGACTTCCAGTGATTGAGACGTTTACCTTTCCGTTTTCTACAAACTACCGTTTATTTGGCTTGAGGCCCGATGGTAATTTTCCGAATTTATCATATAAATCAAGTGAGGATTCAAGCTCACCTGAACGTAGTACTGACAGCGCTGATTTGATCGACGAGAGGCGTTTTGTGACGAGTAGATGATTGCGGCCGTGTAAGTTCTTGCATTCTAACATGCAAGATTGGATGAAATTCCAAGTATCCAGTAGCTTGCCCGGAAGTTCCGGTCCGTGACTGTCAGAACCAAGAAATTCGCTGACTTCAATATTAAACTTCTCAAGACCCGATAATAATGAAACTTTTTTTTCTTGCAGCCTTAGCAACTGCTCAACATTGTCTTGTTTAAGACATTCGAACTCTTCTTGCAAAAGCTTTTGGAGGGCTTTTGCATTACCACATGCTATTTGGAGCGAATCTTCCAGCTTTGAGTCTGGCATCTAGTCAGATTAGTTTTTCAAGATCTACGAATTCCTTCGCCAAACGCTTTAAGTCCACGGGGTACTCCCCGTTTGCGATTGCCGATTTCAGCCTTTCTACTTTAGCGGCGTCAAACTCGCTAGATGTCGATAAGGCTTTTTCAACGTCCTTCCTCAGCTCAACAACGTCGGTAGTTTCCGAAGATCGCTTGGGCGAGTCAATTTCGCGCATCCGACTTTCATCCGCGCTAACTTTTTCAGCGTGTTTGACATTCGGATTTTGACGACCCACTAATCCTGGTATCTCTGTCATTAGGTTTGCCTCCTCCACTTTTACGTTGATGTAATCGGACGGTTTCGAAATAACTTTAACGTTTTTTTCGAGTTACGACGCCTTTTCCTATTACTTCTGTAGTGAATTGTTTTCCGGAATTAGGATTTAGAACCTCGACCTCTTGACCTAGAGTACCATTTTCAAGGGCAATTGCCGATGTTTTCAATGTCAACGCGCCGTTCTCGAATATTACCGTAACGGTCTCATTGGTTTTTACTAGTTTGGGTAGTCGCAGAGATGAACGTCTTAAAGGTTTACCTGCTTGAATCCGCGTTAGCGTTTCAAATCCAACTGCTTCATCAAACGTAGTTACTATGTTGGGTTGGAGGTTGGTGACGGATAAGCGAGAAGTTGTTATCAGTTGCTCAGTTAACAGAATTCCAGCAGCGAGATTCTGAGTTGCTGTTGGGATTGAGATTGATACATCAAGATCGGTTGATCTCACCGGATCCCCGGGTTTTAGCTCTATCTTCGCTCGTACTTCTACACTTGGGAAATCTATATAATTTCCCATTGGGTGAGGCGGTAACGGATTTGTCAACGGTTCAAGGCCTTGATGAATGATATCCGTAACCAGAAGTTCTTCGTTTGGATCAATCTTTTTGTTGACCGTCCAAAATTCATTCTTCTGCAATGGGTTTAGTTCGGGAGAAGGAATATTTTCGGATTGCCTGTAAGCGACAGCGAGATAAATATCGAACGATGGACTTGAGCATGACACTTGAACAGTATTTAGGTTTTTTTTGAATGGAAAATTGACAATTAACTCAGATTCACAATCAGTGACAGCCAACCGCCTATCAATAGCATCTAGGTGGATTCTTTCGATATCGATCTCGGCTTTCGTCGCAATTTGATTTTTGATCGCCTGTAAGAGCATTTCCTGACTATTCGCTTGCGTTGCAGCCACGGCTGCGAACATACACAACATTAATGATTCGAGTTTCATCATAGGGGAAGGTTATATCAAGGAACCTTCAATACAACCCCTGGTTGCCGCTTTGACGGCATAAACCTGCCGTCTAGAACGCTCAGCATCCAGATAACTAATCATTTTTTGTGGCACGCTCTTTGCTTCGCTCTCATGCAAGTCTAGATATCGACAGACAGAGGGAAAGCTTTAGGGGTTTGTATGAATTTATTCACTGATGCATTGGGAATCCATGAAAAAGCATTACCAGTGCGAAACATGCGAATGCAGATACTGGCGACAAATATTGCAAACGCGAATACGCCAAACTTCAAAGCTCAAGATCTTGATTTTAAGAAAGTGCTTTCTGAGTCTAACCATAGCCCAATGGCTGCCACCAATTATAGACATTTCGACACGGGTGAAACTGTTTCAACTAATGCACTTGTTTATCGCGTTCCCTATAGCAGTTCAGTTGACGGAAATACGGTCGAACTGCAGGTTGAGCAGGCCGCGTACGGTGAAGCTGCTGGGGACTATCAGGCAACACTGACTTTTTTAGAAAGTCGAATTGGTGGGATTCGTAAGGCGCTGAAGGGAGAGTAGATATGAGTCTTAAAAATATCTTTGGAATCGCGGGAACTGCTCTTAACGCTCAGACCATTCGGATGAATACTACGGCATCCAATCTTGCGAATGCGAGTACGGTATCGCCAACAGAAGAAGAAGCCTTTAGGGCAAAGAGGCCTGTCTTCAAGGCCCTCGTTGATCAGGCAGATTTGAATCGCGGGTTTGACTCGTTAGGAGGTGTCAAAGTCAAAGAGATTGTGGACGACATGAGCCCCCTTCGAAAGGTCTACGATCCGCAGAATCCTGAGTCAAATGATGAGGGATATATCTTTCTCTCTAATGTCAACGAAGTAACCGAGATGGTCGAGATGATCGCGGCATCTAGGTCGTTTCAAAATAACGTAGAGGTTGTTTCTACAGCAAAACAACTTTTGTTTAGAACTCTCGATATTACAAAGGTTTAACGATGCAAGCCGATTCAATTTTTAGCAATCTAGGGATTATGACCAAGTCAGAATACGATGAAAGTAAGCTCATCGTTGAGAAGGGGGATGATGATTTAGATCGCAACGCATTTCTAACCCTCCTAACCACACAGTTACAAAATCAAAATCCGCTAGACCCAATGGAGAATGAGGCATTTGTGGCGCAACTTGCTCAATTTTCACAACTTGAAGCAACAACGCAAATGTCGACCTCGTTAACTGAGATGAATAATGCACAAAAGGCTGATCGCATAATGCAAGGCGCCTCTCTGATTGGAAAGAGTGTGTTAGCCGACACTGGGCTCATCTCATTTGATGGTGAGTCAGCATCACAGATGGAGTTGTCCCTAGAAGGGGGGGCTGACCAATTGAACTTCAGTATTTTTGATCAATCAGGACAACAGATCAGAAATTTTGTGATTGGACCCCAAACTTCCGGAGTCAAAAAGTTCTCATGGGACGGCCTTATGAATAACGGTGAACCTGCACCTGCGGGATCCTATCGAATTCAAGCGGAAGTAATTCGAGGACAAGATCAATCGGTAGTCATACCAAGCACTTATGCACCCGTGCGTTCAGTTGGTTGGGATGCGGCTACTTCTGAATTGAACATCAAGTTCGATGAAAATATTTCAATCCCGCTTAGCGGTTTATCAAGAATTAGTGAATAAAAGGAGCTAATCATGTCTTTTTATACTTCCCTCACCGGGTTAAACGCTGCGACGACTCAGTTAGGCGTCACATCGAACAACATTGCCAACGTTGCAACGACTGGATTCAAGCGCTCACGGGCTGATTTCGGGGATATTTTCGCAACATCCCCTTTGCAGAAAGCGACCTCGGTAGTCGGAAAAGGAACTGCCTTAAAGCAGGTTAGTCAGGAGTTTTCACAGGGTAATATTGAGCTCTCAGGTAACACATTGGACCTCGCCGTTACCGGTGAAGGGTTTTTCCCGATGAAATCAGGGGACGGTCAGAACCTGTATACCCGCAATGGATCGTTTTTATTAGACGATAAAAATCGAGTTGCAAACTCTGCGGGCCAATTACTGATGGTCGCCAAGGTTGACTCGCTGGGAAAAGCTGACTTTGATTCAGAGTTGCAGGCATTGCAGATTCAGACTTCAACAGTTGGTGAAGCCGTTGCTACTAGTGCTATTGACCTATCGATTAATTTTCCAGCTGATGCACCCGTCGCAACGATAACAAACGACGACGGAGACGAGGTTCCGAAGGAATTCAATCCTGCCGATCCGACCAGTTATGCCAAATCATCGGCGGTTACCGTTTTTGATGATAACGGTAACGATTATCTGGCCACGATCTATTACGCGAGAACCCAGGTTGCCACGGCAGATGCTCCATCGAACAAGTGGCAGACCCATGTTTTTTTGGGCGATCAGGAAATAGAGCCGGCCTTAAGCCAGGCTACATCGCCGTTGGGAGAGCCTTTGTATGTCAATAAATACGGACAGATTGAGGAAGAGTCGAATATTCCTGTCCAGCTCCGTTCAACCAATGCCACTTACCAAAAGTTCAACCTAGATGATTTAACAAATTCGCAAGAATCGACTGCAGCATCCGTACCTGAACAGCCTGCAACTTTGCAGTTGCCGTATCAAACGAGTCTTGGTCCGGTGACTTTGAGTGCTGAAACTGCTGGCTTAACTTTGGCGGCTGATTGGTCCTCTTACTCTGAAGACTCACCAACTGCCTACACAACGCATACGTTAACCCTTGATGATTTGAGTCCCACGGAGAGAAAAGAACAGTACTCGCATGTCGCTGCAGCAAACGGCGATCTAACGTATTTGGAAATGAAGCAGGCTGAGTTTGACCTTCTTGATGATGAAAGCAAACTTCAATATTTATTGGACCGGCAATTTTTGAATGATCTTGAGCAAGCATTCACTGTGGTAATTGATGTTCCTGCAGAAGTGGATTCCAATAACATCACTGAATACGAGTTGCAGGCCGATCTTTCAAATTTGCTTAACGGCGTAACCTCATTTCCTTATACGGGCAAAAATCTTGCCGAGGAAATGACACGAGAACTCAACAGGCAATTTGGTGCTGAGTCTTACTTTGACCTGGCCGACGAAAACTCAGACTTCGGTGTTTTTACACTTACTTCAGAAGCTGTATCAGGTGCCGGACCTGCGCTTGAAATAGACGTAGATGTGGCTTCTGCACTTACGGTTGCTGAACAAGCGAGTTTGACACAAGAACGATTTGCATCTGAAATTCAAAAGCAGTTAAACACCGCTGCATACGCAGCAGCTGTGTCTGCAGCGGAAGCAGCTGGAAGTGATTCGATAACGGATTATTATTTTCCCTATACCGTTGAATATTCGCGCGGGGGGAAAGGCTTTCAAATCTCAAGAAGCGATAATTCAGCGTTGACCATGGAAGCGACGGTTGCAGCAGATGGGACGGCGACGACAAATGAACTATTTGGACTCACAAATACTCGGTCTCGAGTAATTGATCCAAATAATGGATTCTTTAATGAAGCCTCTGCATATGATGTGGTTCCCAACGGCGACAATATTCTTGCGGCGGAATACCAGCGATTTGGTTTAAAAGTTGTCTATGACGAGTCAGCCAATAATTTTACATTGGCTTCGGGATCAACCGGTGATGACTCCAATATAGCGATGTACTCTGTTTCGCAATCCGTGCAAGAACTGTTCGGCTTTGCCACGGATAAGCAAACATTTTTAGAGGCTGATCTGAAGGTTGAGTCTGTCGAATCCACAGAACTTGCTGAGCGAGGAGTAGTCTCGTTACCAGCCAAAGTAAAAGGAAACCCTCTGTCAGTTAATATCGATTCTGTATTCGATGTAACCGCTTTAACGAATGAGTTCTCAGTTACGGTGAACGACGTCACTGAGACTTTTTCCATCCCCACAGGTGCGTATAACTTAAATGATTTCATTGCGACACTCGAGCGAAGAATCAACTCGATGGGGGATGCTGCTGGAAGAACCGTCAGCGGAGTCTCAATCGAGTATGATGCTGCGGCTCAGAGTTTGAGGTTTGAAACTGGGACCACGGGGGATGAGGCGTTTTTACAGATCGCTGGAAGTTCGAAATGGGGTTTAGCCGATCTACCGCCCGGGCTTGGGTCTACATCTAATTGGATTCAACCAGCAACATTTTCTGATGCAAGAGGACTAAATGCTGAAGTGTTTGTCCGATTCAACAACGAGACCAATCGCTGGGAGGAATATTCAGCCTCACCAGACTTAGAGATGTTGGAATTATCTGACTCACAAACATTTGAGTTAGCGTCTCAGCCAGAATACAGGCCTTTGTTCCTCGACAAAGGTGAGTTGACGTTTGATACCTCGGGAAATTTAGTTTCACCGCTCACGGGGATAGAGCTTGATAACGTGGTTATTGGTAGCTCAGGAAACACTTTGCAGATCGATATCGATTATGCAGGTTCGACTCAGTTTGCAGGGGAGTTTTCAGTTAATGCCCAGTCACAGAATGGGCTTCCAAACGGTAGCTTGGTTGGCCTCGACGTGGCTGACGACGGTCTAGTTACAGCCTCATACTCCAACGGTACTCAAGATTTAAAGGGAAAAATTATCCTAGCGAATTTCTCGACGCCTAATGGTTTGCGTCAATTGGGTGACTCTACTTTTCTTGAATCATCTGAATCTGGGGCTGTATCACTAGGAGAGCCTGGTACCGCTGGGTTTGGGTCCATTCGAGCTGGTGCTCGCGAAAGAGCAAACCTAGACCTTACGACTGAATTGGTCGATCTCATTACAGCCCAAAGAAACTTTCAAGCAAATGCGAAAGGACTTGAGACGAGCTCAACACTCACATCCACAATTATTAACATTCGCAGCTAACGATAAGAGTAAGTAACGATGGATAGACTGATATACACATCTCATATGGCGCAAACTGAGCAACGTATGGACCGACAAGCGATGACGCACGAGCTCGCGAACGTTTCAACTGTGGGGTTCAAGAAGGCTATGGCGGTTGCAAATCGGTCTGTTCGGGTTGAGGGTGACGGTTTTGATACTCGATTTCTTCCCAGAGCATTTACCACCAACGTCGTGGATATGACTGAGGGTAGCCGTATGCTGACTTCAAGGCCGCTTGATATCGCGATGAATGAGAAAACGGTTCTAGGGGTTCGGGCTGAGTCAGGAGACCTTGCATTTACACGACGAGGTGATCTCCGAGTGGATGCCTCGGGTATCTTAACCACTGGGTCGGGCCATATCGTCTTAGACCAGTCTCAAGCGCCAATCTCTGTACCCTTGGGGCTTACATTAAATATCAGCGATGATGGTCGAATTCTTGCGTCCGATCCGGCGGATCCAGAGCAAGGCGAGGTTGAGGTTGCGAGTTTATTCATCAAAGATGCGAGCGATGTGGATCTTTATAGGCGAGAGGATGGTCTGTTTTCTCCTGTTAATCCAATCCCTGGGACCCAGGACTTTAATTCTGGCACGGGCGTTGCTTCAGTTACTTCAGGTGTGCTGGAAGGATCAAATGTCTCGATCGTAGAGGCAATGGTTAAGTTTATTGACTATCAGCGCAGTTTTGAGATGCAAACACGAGTCATCTCTGAAATGAAAGATAACGATTCGTCAGGCGCATCAATGATGCGGATGTCATAAGGAGAAATTGAATGGAAGCCTCACTTTGGGTATCCAAAACAGGACTTGATGCGCAGCAAACCCGTATGACAACGATCTCTAACAACCTTGCGAACGTCAGTACGACAGGGTTCAAACGGGATCGAGCAGTGTTTGAAGATTTGCTTTACCAAAATATTCGACAGCCTGGCGGTACAACTGGGGGAGATAATCAAACTCCTACTGGCCTCATGCTTGGGACAGGCGTCCGTATCGTTGCTACTGAGAAAAGTCATTCTCAGGGATCGATGATGCAGACCGACAACGCTCTAGATCTTGCAATTATGGGCGAGGGGATGTTTCAGATATTGCAGCCCGATGGTACGTTGGCATATACACGCGATGGCTCCTTTAAACTGTCAAGTTCTCGACAACTGGTTACAGCGAGCGGTGAGCCTGTGCAGCCAGCGATTACCATTCCTGAAGACGCAGAATCAATTTCTATTGGAAATGATGGCACCGTCACGGTGCAGCCTTACGGCAACGCTGAAGAGATTGAAGTGGGAGCTATTCAAACCGCGCGTTTTCTCAACTACGCAGGTCTTGAGCCTATTGGAAGAAACCTTTATCGACCTACATCCGCTTCTGGTGCGCCGATTGCCGTCAACCCCGGTGAGGGAGGCTCCGGCGCGGTAATGCAGGGAGCATTGGAGTCATCCAATGTCAATGTCGTTGAAGAAATGGTCAATATGATTGAAACGCAGCGGGCTTATGAAGTGAACTCTAAAGCGATATCTGCGGTTGACAGCATGCTCCGTTTCTTGAATCAAAATCTGTGAGGGCATTGATTTGAAAAACATGATTTTCGGTGTTTCGCTTTTATTGATCTCGGGATGTGCTTCTCAGCAAGTCTCCGGGCCCTCACCTGACTATGCCCCAGTCGTACCCCAGCCTCAGAAGGAAGGAGCGGTAGTAACGGGATCAATTTATGACGCGACTAATGCTGTCAGTTGGTTTGGGCAGAAAAAGAATCATCGTGTTGGCGATCTGATCCTTGTGGTTTTAGATGAGTCGATGGATGCAGGTGCAAATACGAGTAATAAGTCTGAGAAAAAGACTAAGACCGATATTCTCTCGCCACTGCAGATTGCAAAGTGGGGAAGCGCTGGGGGACTACTTTCAGAAGATCTTCAGGAAGAAAATGAAATATCAGCCGAAGGTTCTGGTGCATCCAGTCAGAGTGCAACTTTTCAAGGAACAATGACTGCGCAAGTTGTTGAGATATATCCCAATGGGAATCTTTTGATACGCGGTGAGAAGATTGTGAATTTTTCTAGTGGATCAGAAGTGATCCAGGTCAAGGGCATTATCAGGCCCGAGGACATCCAGCCAGATAATTCGGTTCAATCCAAACGAATAGCCAGTGCTCAAATTACTTATAAAGGCGTTGGTCCTGGTGCGAATGCGCAAAAGACTCCTTGGGGTACAAGTCTCTTGTACAGTTTCTGGCCCTTCTAAGAGGATTGTTAGATGAAAGCCTTCACCAAATTATTCGGATTTTTCGTCTTGCTGAGTGCAGCAAGCGTCCAAGCAGACCGGATTAAAGATCTTACTGAGGTTGCAGGTGTTCGTGCCAATCAACTTGTTGGCTATGGATTAGTTGTTGGTCTCAACGGAACGGGTGATGGCGGAGCGGTTCCTTTTACGGGACAGTCGCTCCGCTCTATGCTTCGTGAACTGGGCGTCAATGTAGATGGAGTGAATTTTGACGAGGGTGAGGTGCCGGCTATTACCTCTGAAAATGTTGCTGCTGTCATGGTCACGGCGTCCTTACCACCATTTGCGAAACCGGGCCAGAAAGTTGATGTCAATATTTCAACGATTGGCGCAGCTGACTCCCTCCGTGGCGGGACGCTGATCATGACACGATTAAGAGGTGTCGATGGCAATGTCTACGCAATCGCCCAGGGACCGCTTATCTCAACAGGTCTCGCCATCGATGCCGCAGGTGACGAGGTGACGATTGGGATACCCACCTCGGGTCGTATTCCGAATGGTGCATCAGTGGAGCGGATGGTTGACAATCCATTTTTACGGTCAGATCACATTGTTTTGAACGTTCTCGCGGGCGACTTTACGACATCAAACTCTATATCTAACCGGATCAATGAAACCTTTGGACAGGGAACCGCTAACGCGATGGACGGTGTTTCCATCGTAGTAAGGGCGCCGAATGACCCCGGCCAACGGGTCTCATTTTTGTCAATGATTGAAAATCTAGATGTTACACCCGGGGAGCCTGCTGCAAAAATTGTAGTGAATTCTCGTACCGGGACTGTTGTCATTAGCAGAAATGTCAGGGTAACAGCGGCGGCTGTGACGCATGGACCAATCACTGTTCAGATCTCTGCGACTAACGAAGTGAGTCAGGCAAATCCTTTTGCTGCTGGAGGTGAAACTGTCGAAATACAAAACGCTGACATTGAAGTTGATGAACCTGCGAATCCGATGTTTCTCTTTCAGCCCGGTGTTGATTTGAGAGAGATAGTGGATGCAATCAACGAGGTTGGTGCGACACCTTCTTCGTTAATTGCAATTCTTGAGGCCCTTAAGTCATCTGGCAGTCTTCGGGCTGAACTAGTGGTGATTTAATGAATACTGGCAACTTGGATACCTTTTTCGACTTTAAAGGCTTAGGAGAACTGAAAGCGCAGTCTTCAAAGGCAGATAATAGCGAAGCTGTTGATAAGGTTGCCAAACAGTTTGAAGCCTACTTTATTAGAGAGATGCTGAAGTCAATGCGTCTGGCAGGTGAGAGTTTTAAATCGGATCTCTTCGACAGCCGAGCAATGGATACTTTTCAAGATATGTTTGATCAGCAGATATCTGTCGGTTTGGGTGAGCGAGGTTCTTTGGGGCTGCGTGCCGTATTAACAGAGTCTCTCGATCGGATGCGCCCCCAGGCAATCAGCGGCGACTTACAGTCGAAATCATTTCCTCTTGAAATGAAAACAATTAAACGACCGGTGGACATCGATAAGCCAAAGGATAGTTATCCTTTGACAGATCGGATATTGCGCTTTAGGGGTGCAGGGCTGTGAGTGACTTACTATCAATAGGCGCGTCTGCCGTTAAAGTTTACCAGCGAGCCTTGGGCACAGTTTCTAATAATATTGCAAATATGGACTCGGACGGCTACACGCGTCGTTTGAGCAAAATAGAAGAGACGGCACCTAGGATGGTTGCGGGTGTTCCGATTGGCACAGGCGCCATGTTCGAGGGTGTTGAGCGAGCCTATGATTCATTTCTTGAATCGAGTGTCCGTGATGCTTCTGCCGAATTAGGTGAGAAGAGTAAGTTTGTCATTTACACCAACCGCCTACTGGACTTATTGGGCAATGACGAAGCGACCTTAATGGCAGCGATGGATGATTTTTTTTCGTCGGCAAAGGGAGTTGCTAATGACTCCGCGAGTCTGATCAAGCGTAGCGAATTTTTGGCCGAGGCTGAGACTTTGGTATCACGCTTCAATGAAATCAGTTCTCAAATTGACATGATTGAGACAGAGGCCTTGGCTGACTTAGATGCTCTAGTTACGGATGTCAATGGCTACGTTGAACAGCTTGGTGTAGTAAACAAGCTACTCCAAAAGAAATCAGCAGTTTCAAAGCAGTCGCCGGATCTTCTTGACCAGCGTGACGCGATTTTGCGTGAATTATCTTCCTTGATTCCGATCAAAGTTGCTTTTGATAATCGTGGTGTGGTCTCGGTGTCAGCGACCAATTCGATGAGCGCTGGCTTGATTGTTGATACCGATCAACCGTATCAGGTTGAGGTCAGTCAGAATTCATCAGGAGAGACTATTCTTCTGGTTGATCCGTTTGGAAAAGCAGAACAGATTCCGATCGTTGAGACGGGAGAAGTTGGAGGCGTCATCAGTTGGCAAACTCAAATTCTTGAGGAGGCTTATGATGGTCTCGATAGCCTGGCTCTCCTAATTGCGGACTCGGTGAACTCCGTGCATGGAGAGGGTCTCGATCTTTTTGGTGAGATGGGTGGTCCGTTATTTCGGGTTGATCCGGTTTTTCGAGTGAACGACGCAGCTGTTACTTCCCCGATCTCCATTCAAGTAGAGGTCCAAGACGAGGGTGCGTTTGAGCTGAACCAGGTGTTAGTTGAATATATATCGACAGAGCTTGGAACTCGTTGGAGGGGGACTGACCAGGTTACAAATGAGCAATTCTTTAGTGACGAATCTGGACAGTTAGTCATGAAGGGAGTCGGTGTATTAGTGACCGGCCAGCCTAATCTGGGCGAAACGTTTACCTTGGAACCTGCGAATAATCCTGCTGCAGGAATCAAGTTGGCGATCGATGACCCTCGACGAGTTGCGAGTGCAAGTCTCTTTCGTATTATTTCGTCGCCCTCGAACTTGTCCACCGCTGAGGTAGTCCTTGATTATGATGTTCAGACACTGGCCTCGAGTGATCTCAATGCGTTAAGGGATCAATTTGGCGGTTCTGGGGGCGACCAGGAATTTACAAGTGTGACGGCATCTTTTTATGAACCGGTCGGATATTTGTCTGCTGGTTTGAAAGATGTCGCAATTTCCAATGCAGTTGACACGACTTATCCTTCTTCTGTGCAAGTTTTCACCAGAGACGGGAGGCAACTTCTTGGCCAAGCATTGACTGATGAGGCTGCTTCAACGCTGATCCGCGAGGAGAGTGGCTTCGTCCAAGGCGCGACATACTCTGACGCATACCTAAATCACACCGCCGAATCCAGTTATCGAGACATTAATGTTTTTTATGGGTACAGAGCAGAGGCATCGTCGGAGACTTATCAGAGTTACGAAACAAACGAGCGAACAGGCGAAAAGACACTTATCGAATTTGATCGAGTGAATCCGGCCCGGATTACGACTGGTCCGATTGAGCCAATAACGAACTCTACCGGTGATGATCTAGATGTCATATCAGCGGCTGAGATTTCACTGCAAGGGTTTGATTTACCCGCTTTGACTTTGGCGGACGGAGAGACACTGGATGCTGCACTTGTATCGACATGGATCAACGATCACGCGATTACCAATGGGCTTGCGTTAACCGCACGAATATCGGATCAGATTGAGGTTCCTACTGCCAACCTTAAACTCACTGGAGCTCGAGGTCCCGGGCTTTCGATCAATGATACATCGATCAATTCAGGACAAGGTTTTACAACCACTTCCGAGCTCATCGATGCAATCAATGCTGAGACTACAACCACGGGCGTTACTGCATTTGTCGATACACGAGGCGTGTTGATATTAACTAACAACTCTGCCGCGCGTGGTGCCAATATCGATATCGGACTTGGTAGTTCAGTCTACGGAAATGCTTTGGCGGTGCGTAATGGAACTCACTCGGCTCGTATCGTCATCGAAGAAACTGGTTTTCATAACGGAGATTTATCAGAGGGTGACTCAGGAGATACCGTAATTGCTGGGTTCTCGACGACGACTTCGAGAGTCACTTTTGGAACAACTCTGTTGGGTGGACTATCGACGCCAATTGATGAGACTTATACGTCTGACAATTTGGCTTTGGGTCTTCGCGATAGCGATACTTTGGATACCGACGGAGCGATGACAGTCGCTTTAGCGAGTGGTTCTGTAGACGGCACTGACGGTAACGCAATCAAACTACAAAGCGCCGGGTTGGTCTCCAGTAATGAAAACGCTGTGATACGCGGGCCTGCTCTAGAAACTAGTGCCGCTGTCGCGTTAAGGGCGGGCGATCAGGTTCAGTTCAATTGGAAAGCGGAAGAAGGCGACACAGATGTTGGCGAAGATACTTACGATGTATTTGCCTATCTCCTGAACGTCAATACAGGCGAAAAGCAGGTTGTTTTAGATCAAACGGGTTCGTTAGGGGCTACGAGTACGAATTGGGAAACTGTCACGGCAACAGTTGAGACAGCGGGCGAGTATAAGGTGGTTTTTGTTTCTGGCGCCTACGATCTCACTGGAGGCCTTCAGGGTTTCGAGAATGCCAATTTTGATGAGGACGCTGCGGGCAGTGCCACAATCACCGGATGGACCATTGTTAACGATCAGATCATTTTAGGATCTGATATCGGTGACGTGATTGGGTCTCCTGTCGATGCAACTTACGAGACAGACAACGGAGGCCTGGCGGATACAGATACGCCTACAGACGCCAGTTACAGCGCTGTTGTTGATGCGGAGGACTCGGTTGAAGCCTCGGGTACTTCGGTCGCATTATCATCATCAGGGAACGCAAGTACCCCAAATGCTGTGATTCGAGGACCCGCGATCTATAACGATGCAACCATCGAGTTGGCAGAGGCTGATGTGGTCTCGATTGACTATAAGCTTACTTCCGATACGGACTCCGCAGATATTTTTGTCTATCTCATCAATGAAGATACGGGTGAGACTGCTGAACTCGTGAATGTGACTGGAGATTCAGCAGATTGGACGACAGCATCATCAGCTGTCCCTTCAGCCGGTAATTACCGTCTCGTGATTGCTGGAGGGTCCTATGATTCGGATGGAAACCTATCGTTTGGATCGACGCTGTCTGTTGATAACATTCAGGTAGAGCGGAACACTCCATACGCAAATCCAGATCGACTGTTAGGTTCGACTGTCTACTTCGATAACTTGTCTGTCATACCGGACACCACGCAGGTATCGGAAGTCAATAAAGATTTTACAATTGAACTTGGTATCAACCCATCAGCGGCTTCCGAAGACTTCAGAGTGCTAGGGCTGCAGGCGAAAAGCTACATCGACGGAACCATTGATGAAGATCTATTGGTCTTTATCACTCCAGATGGTGGCCTAGGCCAGTCGGGACAATCACAAATAAATTTAGCCTATGACGTTGATGATTCATTTGTTCCGCAGCAAGCACTTCGTGAAGCTCAGTTTGACATTACGATGGTCCAAGACGCTTCGACTGGCAAGCAAGAGCAACGCTCATTTGTTATTTCAGGGGTTGAGGTCGGGTCTGTTTTGAGTCTTCAGGTGACCGGCACGACGGATCCAATAGAATATACGGTGATCGACGCGGATGTTGGTGACAATGATGAAGAGACCCTATTGAACGCATTGAATAATTTCGTCGCGACAATCAACCAGTCGAGCGCAATGGACCGCCCAGATAGCCAGGGTGGACGGATTGTTGCTTCCGCAGATACACAAGCATTGGCACTAATGCTTACTTCAACCACGGCGACACGAACGCAAATGCAGATTGAGGCGTTGGAAGTTCAGGGAATAGGAAGCTTCACAACCGTCACCGAAGATACGATTGCTGATGGTTCTGCAGTCGGAACAATCCAGCGAGGTGAGGAGGCTTCAGAGTTTGGCATTTATCAGATTCTTGATAGAACAACTGGAACCATATTAGCCGATCGGCATTGGACCGAATCAGATGAAGTTTCGTACCGTGGTGTTTCCGTAAGTTTTACGGAGAGACCTCTGGAGGGTGATGTCTACAGGGTAGACGGCAATAATCTTGGACCAGATGGCGAGTTCGACGCCGATGGTAATAATTTGAATATGATCCGTTTGGTCCGTCTTGAATCCGATACAACACTCACAGGTACTGGAGAGACCTTGGGAGAGACGTACATCGGCATTGTCTCTGACCTCGGTAATCGATCTGTTCAGGCGACCGTGTCACGAGACGCAATGCAGGCTGTTTTTGACCAAGCAGTCGATGCGCGTGATGCCGTATCGGGAGTGTCTCTTGATCAAGAGGCGGCAGATCTAATTCGTTTTCAGCAGGCTTACCAGTCATCGGCACAGATTATGCAAACTTCAGTTAAGTTATTTGAGTCGATACTAGGTATTCGATAGGAGTCCATTCCGATGACGCAGTCTACTAGCCTATATTTTCAGCGCAGTTCAGAGCAAATGTCTCGATTGCAAGCAGATCTTGGAAAGTCACAGATGCAAGTGGGTTCGGGCATTCGGGTGATTGATCCGAGTGACGATCCGCGCACTGCTACTGAGATTACTCGATTGCAGTCATCGATCCGCAAGTTGGACTCCTATCAGAAAACGATCCAAGACCTCGACATTCGAATGTCGATTCAAGACAACGTGTTGAAGAATGTGTCAGACGTGTTGATCCGAGTCCGAGAGCTTGCGCTGCAGGCAGCCAACGGATCGTACACTGCGACTGATCGGCAAATTATTGCGGTTGAGGTGAGGGAACTAACCTCGGAACTGGCTGCGATCGCTAACGTGCAGGATCAAACGGGAAATTTTGTTTTCGGTGGAACCCGAGTTTCTGAACTCCCGTATCAGGTCAACGAAGACGGTAATTATGAATACACTGGTGATCACACCGAAGTCATGGTTCCGATTAGCCAGACTCGTTCGGTATTGAGTCATCACGGTGGACAGGACATTTTTGGATCTGTCGTTCGAGAAGATTCAGTCAACAGTCGACCTGAACGGATTGGCGCATTTGTGGCTTTGAATGATTTTGTTGCAGCTCTTGAAGATAACGATCTTGAATCAATTACACGCGGGATTACTGAGGTGACTACGATTCGCGAGACCGTAGACTTAGCGGTTGCTCGGATTGGTGCACGCCGCAATGTCCTTGAAGGCCAGACCGAGGTAAATGAAGAGACTGGGATTCAACTCAGAAAATTATTATCTGAGGTAAAGGACCTAGATTACGCCGAGAAAGTTACTGAGATGCAGGAGCAGATGACACTGCTCCAGGCCGCTCAAGCAAGTTTTGCTCAAATCTCTCAGATGTCGGTCTGGAATTACATCAAGTGACTTCAAGTTTTGACTTAATCAACCGATCTAAGCAGTCTAAGGGGGAAGGGCATGAGTGTTAACGGATCGGATATCCTGGCGGCTTTAAATGTGGGCTCTGGGATCAATGCCAAGAATTTGACTGATCAATTAGTTGAGGCGTCACGTGCTCCCCAGGCCGCACGAATCAATTCGAAAATTGAGGATGCGACCGCCGATATTTCTGCCTACGGGCAGTTGTCAGCCTCTCTGAACTCACTTCAAACAGCTCTCAGCAGTTTGAAAGATCAAAGAGATTTTGCTGGAACGCAGGTGACGACTGAATCCAACGCGGTGACCTACCAAGTGACGGACGTGACGGAAGTCGGTACCTATGACGTACGTGTTAACTCTCTAGCGCAGCGGCGTCAGGTTGTATCAGATGGATATGACACAACGACAACCCTGATCGGATCGGGCGCGACAATCGACGTGACCATTACCGTTGGCGGGACCTCACATGTCGTTGAGGTTGATGATCCAACACCATCAGCCGTCGTCGAAGCAATTAACGCCGCCGATTTGGGAGTAACTGCCCGTTCGATAGATGACGGCTCCGGTTCAAATGGCATACGTATCGTTTTGGCTGGTGAGTTGGGAGTTGATAACGACTTTACGGTGAGCACCTCAGATGTTGCGCTTGATTTTGGAACAGAGCTAACAGCGGCCTCGGACGCGCTTGTTACCATTGATGGGCTATCAGTAACACGCCCGAATAATACACTGGACGACGTGCTGCCTGGTTTGACGATGACACTGAATGCCCCGACTGACAGCGCAGAGTCTGTCACTCTATCTACCGATGTGATCTCGATTGAAGCAGCCGTTGCTGCGTTCGTTGACGCTCTCAATTCTAGTTTAACGTTAATGGACGCCCTAGGAGCGTCCGGGATTGAGGAAGGCCAGGAGGAGGGTGCTCTGTCCAACGACTCGACTTTAAGATTTGTTGAATCACAGCTTAAGTCTGTGTTGCTGGCTGATTCTTCCACACCCGGCTCAACCTTGGCATCACTTAATGATCTGGGGGTGACATTTAACCGTGAGGGGAGGATGGAGATTGACTCTACAGAACTGCGTGCTGCTTTGACTGATAATTTTGATGATGTGGTCACTATGCTCTCCGGGGATACGAACGATCAAACTAATTTTGGCGACGCGAGTCGTGGCATTGCCGGTGACCTGACAAAGATGATTGCTGATATGCTCGACAGTGACGGACCTATTAACACACGCATTGACTCAAGAGATGCGCAGCGAACCATTAGTGAGTCGGATCTCTTGGATCTTGAAGAGCAGATGGAGGCCCTTACCAAGCGTTATATGGCCCAGTTCACAGCGATGGAAGCGGCGGTTGATCAAATGAACTCGCTTAAAGAGTCATTAACCGCTCAGTTGGAAAATCTACCTTTTTCAAATCGCGATAAATAACCGCTAAAGTTTTCCAAGCGATAACCGATTCCACTCTTACGTGTACAAATGGGGGGTTGTTATGGCAACAGAAACGTCGAACATTAGCGCAGTAGCTGGAATGGTAGCTAATGCCTCAGCAAAGGGTCGCACTCCTGAAAACGTTGAAGCGGAAGTTGTGTCATCAAAACAAAAAGCGGAGCCTGTTAATAAGCTTGACATGCCAGAATTAGACCTCAATGAACAGCTTGAGCGGATGCGAGACATTGTTGAGCGGTTAAACGAGTCTCTTCAAAGTCTCGGCCGAAGTCTGGATTTCTCTGTAGATCAGCGACTCAATCGGTACGTCGTGACTGTTCAGGATAAGGACTCTGGCGAGGTGATTCGAGTGATTCCGGGTGAGGAAATGCTCAGGATGGCGCATCGCATCGAAGACTTAAAGGGAATAATTTTCAACGAAGACATCTAAGTGAAGCTGCGCTTGATAAATTGTCAATAACTCCCTTCAAGATCTCAGCTCAAGACATCCGTTTTAAGAATCCGTCAGGCGCAACAGTAATCAACAACTTATTCTGTAAATCCATGTCGACAACGAATTCGGGATGTGTCTTAAGATATTCCCAAACGGCCGTTTTGGGATTGTCTCCAGGCCCCCATGGCCTATCTGGGAACATTTCGGCGGGCAAGTCTTGTACCAGAGTATCAAATACAACGCAGTAGCTGCCGACGCTGGTCAGTGGCGCGTAAGCGTTAAGTTCTTCTAATACGTGGTCGTGGGTATGGTTAGAGTCGAGGCACACCATGATTCGCTTGAAACTGGCAGATAGCTGATAGATCTTCTCAACAATGTCGGGCGCCGTACTAGAGCCCTCTATCATTTGAATTCGCGAATGCATTGGATGAGCCTCAATAGCGGCACGATTATGCTCTCTGATATCGATATCAATACCGACTACTTTCCGATTCGATTCGCGCGGCCTTATCTCTTCTCCAGACTCGATCGCTTCGCACATGTCCAGTAGAGCCAGCATCGAGGCGTTCATGATCAGAGAGCCTCCATGAGCAATGCCCGTTTCTATAATCAGATCCGGTTTTACTTCCCAGATCAATTCTTGCATTGCGACTATATCTTGAGGGTACTGAATAATCGGGCGACCCAGTGCATGGAAGTTGTACGAATACATCGATTGCACTGAAAGTTGTCTAAATTGGTGCGCAGCCTTGATAAGAGTATCGTTATTTGAATTCGCGAGAACACGCTCGTTAATTTGTTCAGCATAATCATTCATGAGTTGATTTCCTCATACTTGAATTTGTCATTGGATATGCGTTTGATTTCTCCCAAGTAATTTGGATTCATCACGGTAATCGTGTCCCCTTTTTGGAGCAACATCATTGCATCTTTGGGCGACATGACTTTGATACCAGTCCCTGGCAAATACTTGCCTTGTTTCGCGGGATTTAAATCTATTATTGCTTTTACTGGATACCCTGCTCGCTCTCGTAGAAGTGAATAGATGACCCCTTTTGATGCCGCACCCCACACAGAAGCTCGGGTATCGTCTTTTGCCATCAATCCATTAAGAAAATCAGAAGGGAAATTAACGGGATTAAATGGAGCAAAAACTGGTGCGCGCAGTGATTCCAAGTCAGCTATGACGTAAAGGTACTGATCACCGAAGCAACGACCCTTGTGTATAACCTTGCCGAACATTCGATCGAAGTCGATTAGTCGGAAGTAATTTACGTGTTCATAGAATATATCGAACCAGGCGCGTTTTTTAATAATCCAATCGAAGCAGGGAACCTCGATGTAGATTAAACCGCTTCCTCCGTTAGTTTCACGTAGTTGAGACAAAAATTCGAATGGACCGGGTACATGTTCTAGAACATGTCTAAGTATCAATCCTCTTGCAGGCGTATCTATAATTCCAGGCTCAAAATATTTCTTAATTACGCGTGGGTTAGTTCCATCATACGACGGGTCCATACCTGTCACGTCGATTCCGCGCTCGAGTAACATTTCAAGAAATAATCCTTTCCCGCACCCGACTTCTACTAATTTTTCACGACTCAGCGCACGCTCGACTACCTCTGCTACTTGTTCTAGGTGTCGTTTGAACGATGGGCTATGTCCCTGTTCATTGTTGTAGTTTTGGTCATATGTGACTAGTCTAGAGTCAAACGCCGCGTTATAAATCAGTCCCGTCTCTTGATTTTCAACAATTCTGATATCACCCTTAGGACAATCAATCGCCTCCCCCCTCGTTGAATAAACTCGATTCTGTAAAACCGGCATCTGGGCCTGATGGTAAAGAGTCCTCACTATCCCCACTCCAATACACCATTATCTGGAATCCCTAGGACGTGAGGTGGATCAAATGAGTTTTCTTCGCGCTCACCAAATTTGAGGAGATCCCGTCGTCCGTACTGATCCGCAATAGTTTCTGCTATTTGTCTGATTGTTACAGGAATCCCTGAGCAAATATTGACAGCCCCCTGTTTATCGCTCATCGCAAATTTGGTAATTAATCGCGCCGCATCTGACACATCCAAAAAATCTCTAACCTGTGAGCCATTGGTCAAATTAGCCTCCATGCCCGCAGCCAATTGGCGGTGGATATATGGCACTAGCCTAAGTTCGTGCTCCCCCTCTCCGTACAGATAAAATAAACGACACCAGCCAAATTCCACGTCTTGCAATTCCATCCAGTGATTAAGACCCAGAAACAGCGAAGCTTTAGCGCTTGCATATGGAGTAAGCGGTCGCAAAGGGGTGTTGACTAAAACGGTTTTTACAGCCAAGTCATACTCGAAACACGTACCAATTCCGACAAACCGACTAATGCCAGCTTTTATTGCGCCTTTTGCGAGAGTTAATGATCCTATTAAGCAATCAACATTTTTTGATGAATGCAAATACGCTCCGGGTTTAGTATACCAAGCCGCATGGATAACAATATCAACACCCCGGCATTGATGAGCCCACCAATCTTCGGTCTCTTGAAAAATATCTGACGACGTGACAACTCTCTCTATATTAGGTGTCGCGTTAAACTCAGATTCCTTTCCCACGCGGATCACTGGAACAATACTAGAACCGGTTTTAGACAAATAATTGACAATCTGCCTTCCAACAAATCCTGTGGCACCGGTTAGGAGAACAGTTTTCACAATACTGCCGCTCCACTTACTGAAGGCTCATAACTTTTGTTGCTTAAGTTACCGACAACGCGCTGTGTATGTCCGTTAGGTCGAAATGGTATCAGTGGATTGAAAGGTGGTTTAGTTTTCATCTTATTCATACGACCTCCAGGTTCGGAACGGCCGTTACAAATTTTCCACCCCATTCTCGAATGAAATCATGTTGCGAAATCACTTCTTCAGAGATATTCCATGGAAGAATCAAAACGTAGTCTGGCATCCAATCGTTGAGATTTTCCGGAGATAGAATTGGGATGCGGCTCCCAGGCATCCAATGTCCCTGTTTCGACGCAGCAGCATCAAAAACTACCGGCAACAAGTCGGTTTTTATTCCGGCATAATTTAATAGAGTATTTCCTTTTGCAGCTGCTCCGTAAGCAACCACTTTCTTTTGATTATTTTTCTGGTTGATCAAAAACGTAAGTAATCTATTCTTGATATCATCCGCACGCTTTTGGAATTTAAGGTACGTCTGTAAGTTAAAGAGCCCAAAGTCCGACTCTTTAGCAAGAAGATTATGTACCGCTATGGTTGTTTCTTTCGGGTCATCTATATGACAGCCGTACACTCGCAAGCTACCGCCGTGCGTTTCGATTTCCTCTACATCCCAAATTCGAAGGCCAGCAGAAGAAAAAATTCGCCTCACTACATTTAGTGATAAATACGAAAAGTGCTCGTGATAAACCGTATCAAATTGGGCTTGCTGAATTAAGCGCATCAAATGCGGAAACTCAAGTGTAATCGTACCACTTGGTTTCAGTGCTCTCTTGAGTCCTTTGGTAAAATCGTTTATGTCCGGAACATGCGCAAACACATTATTCCCAACGATTAAATCTGCCCGCCGTCCCTCCTTAGCTAGTCTTTTACCCACATCTTCGTTAAAAAATTCACGCAAAACAGGAATGCCTAAAGCCTCCGCTGCTGCTGCGGTATTGTCTGTTGGCTCGATACCTAGACACGGAATATTCCGTGAAGTGAAGTTTCGTAAAAGGTATCCATCGTTGGATGCAATCTCTATCACAAAACTTTTGGGATTCAACGAGAGGTCAGAAATAATTTTTTTTGAATAGGTTTCGGCGTGCCTCATCCAGCTATGGGACGTACTCGAGAAATATGCATAGTCTGGTGTAAAGAGGACATTCGCACTCGCATAATCTTCAGTTTGAACCAACCAGCAGTAGTCGCAAACCTTTATTTTGAGCGGAAAATAAGCGGTCGGTCGCCTTAAATCATCGGTACGCAAATACGCGTTAGATGGCGGGGCAAAGCCGAGATCTAAAACGTCGTGCTTAAGAGGTGTTCCACAGTGCCGGCAGTGCATCAAAGTTCAATTCCCTGGAAATCTTCAGTCAACATGGGATGGCTCGCGTCACGAGTTGACCGTTCGGTAACTATCTCAGGCCACTTAATCAATAACTCTGGGTCAAGTGCGTTAAAGGCACCTTCGAATGTTTCTGCGTAGTCAGCCGTATGGAGGTATAGCATTTCACAATCGCTTGTGAGTGCCTGGAAACCATGTGCAAAGCCCTCTGGAATCAGATAGCTGCGGTAATTTTCCTGTGTCAAAAGAACCGCATGGTGATGAAGAAATGTTGGAGATCCTTTGCGTAGGTCGACGGCTATATCCCAAACTTTCCCTCTCAGGCAGGTAACTATCTTAACTTCAGCGTATGGAGGATACTGAAAATGTAGGCCGCGGATAGTACCCTTCTGTCGAGTCAATGTGTGGTTGACCTGTCGGATGCTTTTGCCTTTTAAAAGATTTTGTAACGTATGTTGGCAAAACATGCGTGTGAAAAAGCCACGTGAGTCGTTCAGGTGACTTCTTTCAATCAACTGAAGTCCTTCGATCGGGGTACTGCGCAACGTGAAATGATTTATCACTCGAGGTAGCTCGCGATTTGCTTCACTGAGAAGTCTGCCATCGATTGATTTTCTCTCCAAGCCAGGTGCCATGCGACAGTCTGATTAAGCGCGGTTTCGAGAGGCCAGCGAGGTTTCCAGTTTAGTTTTTTCTTAGCTTTCAGGCTATCAAGCTTAAGGACTTGCGTCTCTTGCGGGTGATAGGTCTTGTCCAGCCCCCACTCAGCATCTGGCAACTTTTGACACAAATGATCAACGATCCAGCATACAGACTTTGCATCGACTTCTTCAGGACCAAAATTCCAAGCTTCAGCAAAATTTTCGCCTTGATTTAGTAGATGTTCAGCCAACGTGAGATATCCACACAGGGGATCTAGTACATGTTGCCACGGACGAATGGCCTGCGGGGATCGAATTTGTAGCGGTTCGCCTCTGTCCAATGCCCTCAGAAAATCTGGGAGCAACCGATCTGACGACCAGTCGCCCCCACCAATGACATTTCCGGCTCGGGCAGTCGCAAGTTGCTTGCCAGCAGCGCTGAGAAAAGATTTGCGGTAGGCCGCAGAAGCAAGCTCAGCACAGGCTTTACTACTTGAATATGTGTCGTATCCGCCAAGACGGTCACTTTCGCAGAACGGACGACTTGGTTGTCGGATTTCGTAGCACTTGTCTGTAGTCACGTTGACGATTGCTTTGATACTCGGGGTATTACGTGCTGCTTCTAAAACATTAACTGTACCCATTAAATTAGTTGCGAAAGTTTCTACAGGGGTTTGATATGACTCTTTGACGAGTGGCTGAGCTGCCATGTGTATGACGATAGAGGGCTCTGCGGCTCGCATTGCTGCTGAGACTCGGTCTAGATCTCGAATATCGCCAATAGTTGAGCTTTCAATCCATGCTTCTAGGTGGGTCACGGAAAAAAAGTTGGGCCTAGTTTGCGGTTGAAGAGCATAACCGTAGACTTTTGCTCCCATTTGGCTCAGCCACAGGCTAAGCCAGCCGCCCTTAAATCCGGTGTGGCCGGTTACAAATATCGAGCGACCTTTCCAAAATGCTGGGTTCATTGCCATTTCTTCCAGGGGGCCTTCCCGCTTGTCCAGAGCTGATTCAGGGAGTTCCGATCGCGTAAAGTGTCCATCGGTTGCCAAAAGCCATCGTGACGATAGGCGCGCATATGATCCAAGTTTGCGAGGGTACTTAGTGGTCCATTTTCAAAAGAAGTAGAGTCACCATTGATCAGCTTAAGTACTTCGGGACTCAAAACGAAAAAACCACCATTGATGAGGCCGCCATCGCCCTGAGGTTTCTCAACAAAACCTTTAACAACATCATCTTGACAATCCAGAGATCCGTATCGTCCAGGTGGTTTGACCGCAGTTACAGTTGCCCAGCGACCGTGCTCGCGATGAAAGCTTAATAATTTACTGATGTCGATGTCTGCCACTCCGTCACCGTAGGTAAAGCAAAATTCTGATTCTGTCTCGATAAAGTCTGCGATACGCTTTAGCCGACCGCCTGTGTTTGTGTCATGACCAGTGTCTATCAGTGTGACTCGCCAAGGCTCTGCGTTTTTCTGGTGGACGTGCATTTCGTTACTCTTCATATCAAAAGTGACGTCAGACATATGAAGGAAGTAGTTTGCAAAATACTCTTTGATTACATAACCCTTGTAACCACAACAAATAATGAAATCATGGATTCCATAGGTGGAATAGATTTTCATTACGTGCCATAGAATGGGCATTCCACCAATTTCGACCATTGGCTTGGGTTTTAGACTTGTCTCTTCAGATAGACGAGTTCCCAGTCCTCCTGCCAGTATCACAGCCTTTGTCATTTTTCCGTCTCTAACGCTATTTTTCGTTACCGAAGCAAAAAATGGGCCATAGCCTGGAGCACTGGAATACAAAAGAATCATCTCGTTGCCTGCGTTGCAAAGCTTGAGAGAAGGCTGATCCATTTGAGGGGGGTTACCAATTAACAATGTCTTGAATGGTTTCTTTAAACTAACGTTCGCACTGAATCCAAAATTCAAACAAACCATAACCATGTCAATTGAAAAAACTTATGTTTTTACTGGGACAAAATCATCATTGAACAGTGCTATATGAAGGTAGCGATTTGATTCATTCTCCCGTAATCATAAAACTTGATACCATAAAATTTAAACGCAAAACCCGGACTAACCTAGGTCAGCAAACGTAAGGTAACCAGTCGATGACGGACAACAGCCAAATAATGAAAGAGCAAATTGATCTGTCGATCTGCATACCGACTTTTAATCGAGCAAGATATTTGAATTGTTTGCTGGAAGACTTCGCCGAAAAGCAAGAGGAGTTTTCTTTTCGTTATGAGTTGATCGTCTCCGATAACGCATCAAAGGATGAGACATCTCAAGTTGTTAAGCGCTGGGAATCCAAGTTGCCAATAGTGTACGTTCAGCAAAAAGAAAACTTGGGCGCATTGCCTAACCTTAGGGATGCTTATTCCTTTGCGCGCGGGACTGTTTCAATGTATCTGGCGGATGATGATTATCTCCATGTGGATGGGTTGAATACATCTTTAAAGCAGTTGCTGGATTCTCCCGAGAACATTGCGTTATATGCTCCCTGGTACATTGTAAACCTCGAAGATAAAAATCACCCGCAAGCACCTCAGTCATTCGATTTGTCTCAAGATTACCTTTTTAAACGTGGTGATCACGCTGGGTTTTTGAACCTGATCCTCACGCGACAAATTTTCCCAGAGATATTTATGTTTCGTACAGCTGCACTTGGGCTTTTGACGTTTAATCAAAATGACTTGGCTTATTGGGCGTTTACGATTGCTAGCGATCTTTTGATGCAGGGTGACGTAATTTTCTCAAATACGCCCTACTACACCTCTGTAGTTGATTATTTTGAGGATGAAGGGCGCGTGACTGAGGGTGGCAAGGAGGTTCAGTATGCTTGGGATCGTTACAGAGGGGGGCTCGAGTATTTTGCTGCTCAGGTAGTCGATAGGTTAGACAAGCCCAATGCTGAGATTATGTATCAGTCAATTAGGAAATTTGTGATTGACCGGATGATGGCAGCAATCGAAGTTCGACTGAGAGCAGGCAGTAACCCGGTGGATATCTATTTTCTCGCTCGTAGACTTGTAGGTCTGGGCCAACGGGATCGTTTGCCACTCCGTTTTAACGAGATCAGAACGAGAGCCGCCCTATGGTACTTGGGTAACGATATCAATCTCACAAAGAATGCCGTTGAGATTTTGATGGTTGGTCAAATCAATGAAATTCTTGTTCAGTTAGTTGAGGAACAAGCGCGATTACCTGTAAAGCGCATCTCAACGTTTGATCAACATGTTCGAAATTCGGTCTGCCTGATAAGTGATCAAAACATGCCGTCGCCACAGATTTTAAAAGACCTTGAAGAAAACCAAAATACAATCCTGACAGAGCTGCAATTAATGCGCTTTTTTCCTTGATAGTACTGAATCAATTGAGCGGTTCCAATTTGACGAGTTCGTATAGCTTAGATACTACGACTTAATAGGAACAAATTAACCCGCTCTCGAGCAATGCTCCCGCAGCAACAAGTCATTTGTGTGTTGGCTCGCCGTATTTTTTACATTCAAATTTCTCGAAATGCAGAGTCTTACTTTGCGAACTCAGTACATACGACGAAAGGCGCTCACTGAGCGCGTCGCATTTACTCATATCCATCGCTGGATGGTCTTATCAGGTCCTTCTAATAAACTCCTAAAGTAATTTCAGGTGTGGCCGATTTATTCCTTGTAACCGGCAGATCGTTGCCGAAATAAAGGCCAGAACGGACAAAGTTAACCAAATTGGTCTTTTAAATGGCAGCGCAACGCCTCCTAACGGCAGAGCCTGTCCGGAGCAGTCCCAAGACTGTACGTAAGGGTGACGCAGGTGTTAAGAGGCCTGCTTAATGAACTGAAAAATTCCATAAGGGGATAAAAATGGCACTTTCGGTAAACAGTAATATTCCGAGCCTTGTAACGCAGACAAATCTAAATGCATCAAGGAAGGACATGGAGCAGGCTATGGAGCGTTTATCCTCTGGTCTGCGTATCAATAGCGCAAAAGATGATGCCGCAGGTTTGGCTATCTCGGAAAAAATGACTTCCGACATCCGGGGTTTGGCGGTCGCCGTGCGTAACGCTAACGACGGCATGTCAATGGCTCAGACGGCTGAGGGGGCCATGGGCGAGATCACTGATATTTTACAGCGGATGCGTGAGCTGTCAGCTCAGGCGGCCAACGGCACAATGTCGGCCGATAACCGCACGGCAATTCAGGCGGAAATGGATCAGTTGATCAACGAAATTGATAACATTTCCGATAAAACAAATTTCAACGGCATAAAATTATTGGACGGAAGTGCTTCGACTATTCAACTGCAGACGGGCGTGAATCAGGGTGACACAGTTAGCTTATCGTTTAACGATCTGTCGGCCGCATCTCTTGGTTTGCGTGGTTTCTCAGTCGAGGGCACCCTGACTACAGGCCGTGTCTCTTCCACAGTCAACGTTGACGCGGGTGACGTAAAGATCAACGGTTTTGATGCACTGGGCGGGGCCCTGAACGTGACCGCTTCGGCGACAGTCCACGTTGCGTCTGACTTGGCATCAGCGATTAACGCGAATATCGGAAGCCACCGAGTGGCTGCGACTGCATATAACACTCTGACTGGATCAGCGCCTACCCAGACTACATTCGCAGAGGGTGATCTGCAGATCAACGCCCTTGACGTTGGTGCAGCCGCTTCTGTAGAGGAACTGGTTACCAATATTAATCGAGACACTTCGGGAGTGCTGGCGGTCCTCAACGATGATGGCACCATTACTTTAAGTAACGACACAGGTGACAACATCATCATCGCCGGTAACGCGCCAGGAGCCGCTGGCTTTACTGCAGCTACCTATACTGGTTACGTTGCGTTGACGAGTCTCGACGGAGAGCCAGTTGAAGTCTTAGCCGAGATGGATAAAAACGGCTACGCCACGGGTTCCGGAACACTGGCAGATGTTCAGTCTTTTGGTCTCAATGAGCAAACTGAGGAAGGAGCTACATTGGGTTCTCAGGTCTCGTCCGCAGCACTGACCACTGATGATATTTTAGAGATTAATGGAGTCCGGATTGGGATAACTGACTCTGCAGGTGCTGCCGCAAAGGCAGAAGCGGTGAACGCTATTTCTGAGGATACAGGCGTCATAGCGACTGCGTTGACGGAAATTAAGGCATCTTTGGATATGACCAACCGTCCCCAGGCGGCTGTGGCGCAGGTGCAGACCTTTAACGTCCTTGCCGATTCGACTCTTGGCACTGGTGTTGCCAACACCACGTTTGATATTGCGATTGATGGCTATACGTTCTCAATTGAGGATAATGCGAATCCGGAATTGGCTAGCGTAACAGCTTCAGTCTTGCACTCAGATCTGACAGCTGTTGTCACCGCTGCGACCGCGGATGTTAGTAGCATGAGCTCAGATGTCGCGTCCTTCTTTGCCAGTGCGATTAATGCGGATGCTTTCTTTGCCTCCAAGGTAACAGCAGCAGCCGACGCTGCGGGTAACATTACTCTAACAGCCAATGAAGCTGGCAAATCATTCCAGTTTGCGCTTGATTCACGTGCAGCAACTGGTGCCGATACGGACGATGTATTGCTTACTTTCTCAGACCTGGAAACAGTCACTGCCAACGTGTCTGATGGGTCAGATGACATCCGGATCAACGGTAAGACGGTAGACTTGACCGCGGCGACCGACGTGAACTTAGTGGTTTCAACCATTAATGCCACTGCGGTTCCGGGTGTTGAGGCCTCAGCGGATAGTGACGGTAACCTGATACTGACTTCTGTCTCCGGCGAAAACATCAAGATTGAGACATTCTCGGAGGAAGCAAGTGAGTTCTTTGACACCGTCCAGAACCTGGCGGGTGAGACCAATGCCCTCTCAGCGACGATCAAAGTTGGTGGAACCATTGAGGCGAATGATGTGTTCGAAGTTACGGTTAACGGAAACACAGTCTCAGTAACATCAGGTTCAACAGATGCTTCAGTCGTCGCCTCGACCGTCGCCGCTGCCCTTGACGCAGACGGTACTGTAGGCGCCTTGTTGAACGCAACGGCTAACGCTGACGGATCGATTACGATTGCCGGTGTTACTGCTGGGGACATGCTCAACATCGAGCTCAACACCGGCGAAGTGATTCCAGCACCTGCTGGCCGCACTTTCACTGACGATTTGAATAGTGGTCTTGGTAACTACGGTTCGCCGTCTGATGGACAAACCTTCACGATGACCGAGAACGGTATTGAGATGTTCGGATCATTAACCCTGGCTTCTGAAACTGGTGCGGATATCGTTATCGAGGATATCTCAGGAGCTGCTGCTGCCAAGTTAGGCCTGTCGGCTCAGGGTGGAACCTCCGACATGGTGGGTGGATCAATGTCTGTCCAGACTCAGGTTGCGGCAACACAAGCCTTAACCTCGATTGATGCGGCCCTGAGTTCGGTTTCACTCAACCGGGCCGACTTGGGTGCTCTGCAAAACCGCTTAGACGCTGCTGTCAGTAACCTGACCTCGACAAGTACGAACCTGTCAGCTGCGCGGTCGCAGATTTTGGATGCGGACTACGCTGCAGAGACAACGGCCTTGACAAAGTCTCAGGTGGTTCAGCAGGCTGCAACGGCAATGCTGGCGCAGGCTAACCAGACCTCTCAGATGGTTCTTTCATTACTTCAGTAATTGAAATATCGATCAGCTGAGAAGCGAAAGAGCGGGGGTTTAGGCCCCCGCTCTTTTTTATAGGGTTAAAAAATTTGCTAAAGGAATTTTAATCTGCACCGATATCCCTCTCAACGCGGGAGTACGAGACCCGTATCAGACTTAAATATCCGAGAGGGGATAGTTTATGGCACTTACAGTCAACAGTAATATTCCGGGGCTGGTCACGCAGAGTCATCTGACAACCAGCAGGTTGGAAATGGAAACGGCAATGGAGAGATTATCTTCAGGGCTTAGGATCAACAGCGCGAAAGATGACGCGGCCGGATTGGCAATCACGCAGCGGATGACCGCAGACCTTCGAGGTCTGACCGTTGCTGTCCGTAACGTCAATGATGGTATCTCGATGGCCCAAACCGCTGAAGGCGCGATGGGCGAGGTGAGTAACATCTTGCAACGGATGCGAGAACTCTCTGTTCAAGCAGCGAACGGTACCTATTCTGAGCGTAACCGGACTGCCATACAGGCAGAAATGGATCAGTTGATCAACGAAATCGACAACATTTCTGAAAAAACGAACTTTAACGGCATCCAGCTCCTCGATGGGACTGCGGATCCGGTTCAACTGCAGACTGGTGTCAAAGAAGGCGACACGGTTTCGATGTTTTACCTCGACATGTCCGCAAAAGCGCTGGGTTTACGTGGATTTCAGGTCGAGGGCGCCTTAAATTCTGGGCGTGTGGGGTCTACAGTTGACGTGACGGCGGACGATGTTCTGCTTAATGACTACGACATGCTCGGCGTTAACTTGGATGCGGCGGGTGGCACGAATTTAACCGCGGGAACTTCTGGAACTTATAACGTCGCTAATGATCAAGTCGCCTCAGCCTTGGCGTCAGCAATTAACGCGAACGTGAGTGATCACCGAGTCAAAGCGGTGGCTTACAATACGTACACAGGAGCGGCACCGACCGCCGAAACTTTTCCCTCGGGGTCGGTCACAATTAATGGCCAATCCGTTGGGGCAGCGAGCTCGGTCGAAGACTTGGTTGATAATATTAATCGAGACACGTTTGGTGTTTCCGCGGCTTTAAATGATGACGGAACAATCACACTGTCTAACGACACGGGTAACAACATCGTCATCGAAAGTGGATTAGCAAGTGCTAATGGTTCGTTGATGGGATTCTCTTCCGGAACCTACACGGGCTATCTGGCCCTGACCTCGCTCGATGGTGAACCAATCGAGATCAAGGCGAAGCAAGAACGAAATGGTTATTTCGGTGGTGCAGGAACCTTTGTAGATGTCCAGTCTTTGGGTTTCAATGAGCAGACGACAGATGGCCTAACATTAGGAGGTCAGATCACGTCAGATCTCTTAACCACGTCGGATGATCTCCGCATCAATGGCGTCCGTGTCGGTCCGACTGATTCAGGAAGTGCAGCGGCCAAGGCGGCGACTATTAACGCGGTGACTGAAGAGACTGGAGTTAGTGCAACGGCTGAGACGGCTGTCAAGCTCGCACTTGATATGACCAACCGTCCGCAGGCGGCGGTGGCGAAGTCACAGACGTTTCAGGTTGTTGCAGACAGTACATTAGCTGTTGCTACCGATCATTTTACAATCAGTATCGATGGTTACACCTTTGATATCAGCGATACTGCTGGTACCTCAATAGCGAGTAAGAGCGCCTCGATTTTGCACTCACAGCTAACGGCTGGAATTGCAGCCGTTACCGCTGATGCGAGCTCTATCTCTAGCGCTGTCGCGTCATTTTTTGCGGCGGCCATAAATACTGACGGCTATGCATCATCACTTGTGACTGCATCCAGCGATACAGCAGGTAATGTGACATTGACCGCAAATCGAGCCGGCCATGATTTCAATTTCGCGCTAGAGCAGGCGACGGCCGACACCGACCTAGTTTTCGGTGAGCTTGAGACAATTACAGAGAATCAGGGAGATGGCTCCGACGACATCCGGATCAATGGTAAAACGATCGATTTAACAACCTCGACAGACGTTTATGATGTTGTGTCGACTATCAACGCGACTGCGGTTCCCGGTGTCGACGCTTCGGCTGACGAAGATGGCAACCTCATCCTCACCTCTGTCAGTGGTGAGAACATCAAGATCGAATCACTCCAGGAAGAGGCCAATGAATTTTTCAACACGGTACAGAACCTTGCAGGACAAAAAAACGCGCTGTCGGCGACGCTTAAAATTGGAGGCACGATTGAGGCTACAGACGTATTTGAAGTTACCGTCAATGGTACTACGGTTGCGGTAACTGCAGGGGGAGCTACTTCATCGGCTACTGCGTCTGCTGTTGCTTCGGCATTGAATGCCAATGCCACGGTTGCGGCATTATTGACGGCAACTCCAAATGCTGACGGAACCGTCACTCTGGCCGGTGACACGACTGGCGACATGTTGAACATTCAGATCGAAACCGGTGAGGTTGCTCCTGGTATCACTGAGGACATCGGAACGGAGGGCAATTATGGTTCACCTTCCGACGGGCAAACGTTTCAGTTAACGGAAAACGGAATCGAAATGTTTGGCTCGCTGACGCTGACCTCAGAGACGGGTGCCGAGATTCGAGTTGAGGACAAGTCGGGTACGGCCGCCGTAAAAATGGGCTTGTCCCAGCAGGGTGGAAGTTCTGAGATGATCGGTGGATCAATGTCCGTAGTCAGCCAGTCAGGGGCCGAACGCTCACTGACCCAGATTGACGCGGCAATCGATTCAGTGAATTTGAACAGGGCGGATCTCGGTGCAGTTCAGAACCGCCTCCAAGCAACGATCAATAATTTAACGACAAATAACACCAACATTGCTGCTGCAAGAGGTCGTATTTTAGACGCTGATTTTGCGTACGAAACGACGGTCCTCGCCAAGACACAAGTCCTGCAGCAGGCGGGAACAGCAATGCTGGCACAAGCAAATCAGACTTCACAGATGGTTCTATCACTCTTACAAGGATAGTCAATCTGACTGATAAACCCCTCCCTCTCTGGGCGGCACTCGTGCCGCCCTTTTTTATTGTTCAGTAACACGCCATTCGGTTGGGTTGTAGCCTCCCACATGATTGTTCGGATCGAACGGAGCGTCGTCCGGAAATTTAGACGCGTTTACGCCAAACTGAAAGTAAGTATCGTGTGTTAGGCAGTCATCCTTGATCGCGGGCCAAACAATATCGCGTAGGAAGTCTTGATCAACCCACCGCCACTTGTTGGAGTGTCGTTCGTAGTAATCGACGGCGAGATCCATCAGTGGACTTAAATAGTTGGTTATCCCACCCCACATCCCGGCCATGATCAGTTCAGCATGTTCTGGATGGTCTCTCATGATATGAAACGAACAGTCAGAATTCAGCCAATCCCGAACGGCAACAGCCTCTCGTTCGTTGATAACTGAATCACAGTCTCGACACATGAAGAGATCTATCGTTTTGTCATCATGCGCTAAAAATCGCCAAAAGAGTTTCAGATATTCCCTATTATCGGGGGCCACAAGTTGCACCTGTGCGCCGTACTCGTTAATCGCTTTGATGATCGGTTCTGGGACCGTGTTATCAACATAAAATCGGGCCGTCCAGTTGGGATAAATTTTATGCATCAGTTTCGCATTTAATACTGCGTTGTGGGTGTATTTGCTGTCATCACCCCACAAGGAAAATGCGATGATACGGCGGTTTGCGGGGATTAAATTTTTATTATTTAGAATGCGCCGTGGGTGGTCGCTCTGAAAGTCTGTCGCCCGCTCTAACGCTAGTTGATCTTTTTGAGTCAAGACGATTCCTCCGATCGTAACCGCCTCATCGGTTCTCTGAAGCGCCAACAGCGCCTTGAGTTTGTGTAGATTCCAAACAAGATGCCCATCGCTTTCAAAGGTCTCGAGTAGCTCCAATATTTCTTCGTGCTTTTCATCTTTGGCGAGCTCAGGGATAAGGCTCAGCTTGGTATCGTCTGCAATCGACGCAAGACCACCTTCAGCTCGTCTTACCTGATAGAGCGTTTCTGTTACACCAATTGTCATCGCTTGTGCAAAGATCAAACTGTGCCTTGCTGATGGATTTGCTGGCTGCATCTCAAGTGCTTTATGGGCCTGTGTTATTGCTTCTTGGAAGTCCCCAAGCTCAAGCAAGCACTTGGCCATGGTCGCTAGAATTTCGGCCCCCGAAGGATTTAGATCGTGAGCCATGCGAGCGTATTTGAGTCCTAATTCTGGTTTGCCCAGCTGCAGCAATCCGAAACCCAGATTACTCAGGACAGTTGGATCCCGATCATTTTCTTTGACGCACTCCGCGAGAAGTTTGACGCCGTCTTGGATCAGGTTAGCCTGTAACATAATCGCGCCCTTCAAGGACTTTACTTGAAAATTATTTGGATCAATTTCTAAGATGCGATTATATCCAGTAACCGCGTCGGTCAGGTCCCCGCGCTGATGCGCCTTGAAGGCCTTATCAAAAATTACTTTGGTATCGTTCCCCACGGCATCACCCCAACTCGATTGTTTAGTCTCATGTTACAGCATAACGATTTTTTTCATTTGAAATCTGCCTCTGAGCGCCGCACTGGTCGAGGGAGTTCCGGCTTGAATTAGCCGGTATGGCAATTTTTTTCACTTAGCGGTAAAGATTTGCCGGTTACTTCCGATTAGTTAGTTTGTAAGTGCTGTCATTTACTCGTACTGAATGACAAAGCGAGGAGAGGAGACCGATGACACAAATTGTATCAACGTCATCGCTTGAGACGTATTTGAACGGGCAGCTGGGATCGCCAGCTGTGTCCGGTACGTCATCGGTCTCCCCGACTCCTGCCGCGATATCCTCTACCGATATTTCGGTTGACGGGGGAGAGGAGTTGGAGTGGTTACTGCTGACTGACACCTACGCAGACGGATCTATCGTTGCCTCTCTAGTCCAGGTCGAAGCGGAGTCGCTGACTTTAATCGCATCGGCCTTGTCCGCGATTAAGGATCAGCTATCCGCAGTTAGTACTGCCATCGAGTCACAGAGCCAGGATCAAATCGATTTTGAACTTGCGGCGCTCAGTCTCATGGAGGACGATCTCACCTCAGTGATTGCCTCATCGATCGTGCGGGAACCCAGTGGACAAGTCGTTTTAGAGGCTGGGGCCGCTACCGACAAAATCTACTTTTCGACATTTGAATTTTTGGGTGAGGACGTTGCTCAAATCGAAGTGAATTTTGGAAAATTATTCACTGAGCCCCACTCGGCAGACGGTTGCGCCATCTGTTTGGCGCTTGCGGCTAATGTGACCGAAACACCTGCAGCGTTAACGCCATCTGGAACGACGACTGCAGACTCATCCGCCGCAATGCCCGATCTGACTCCACAGGAGGCAGGTACGGGACCCTCAACAACCGGTGTTGGGGCGACTACGGTGGCCGCACCCTCGGCCGATAACATCCTTGAGTCTTTGGTGAACTTAAGTTACTCGCGCTGGAACGTCGACACCTCAGTCAACAACGACACCTTAAGCTATTCTTACTATGATACTAGCCAAAGCCCCGACCTAGTTTATCCCGCCTACAGTAACGGTGTGCCAGCGACGGCGACCAGCATGCTGGCCTACGAAACAGAGCTCGATACCATTTTTGACTCTTGGGATTTGGCACTTAAGTTTGATTTTGAGAAAGTGACTGAGAGTCCATCAGAGGTTGGCGATATCCGATCCGCTTACATGGGTGAGTCGGTGACTCCCAGCGGTGTCGCCGCTTACGCGTATTACCCTAGTAATTCAGCTCTGGGCGGCGATATGTGGTACGGCGCTGGAGTGAGCAGTAACTACAACTTCGACGAGGGAACCTACGGACGACTGACCTATATCCACGAGCTAGGCCACGCTCTCGGATTGCAGCATCCGTTCGACGACGGTAATGCCGGTGAGGTAACGCTTGCGTCGAACGACAACCTCTACTATTCGGTGATGTCTTACACGAGCAATTTTAACAACAACAGGGTGACAGTCACTGATGCCGGTACGATAACGACGAACGATAGGGTCTACTCCTCCACGCCGATGCCCTACGATATCTTGGCAGTTGAATACATGTATGGCGTCAACGACGATGCAAATACAGGTGACAACACCTACGCCTGGGCGGCTAACCCAGAAATTATCGAGACCATCATGGATGATGGCGGGACGGACACGGTTGACTTGAGTAACCAGACTCGAGATAACGATATCGATTTTTCGAGCGCAATTGGCTCGATGTCTATCGGTAAGACGACTGTCACAGACCTTGCCAGTGAGCTCGTCGCCGAGGCAGCACTTGCGGGTGTTTCATACAATGCTGCGACGATTCAATCGTTTTTAAGTGGGATCTCCGGTGGCGTCTATTTAGGTAACAATAATGTGCAGGTAGCCAGTGGCGACACGATCGAAAATGTGATTGGTGGCTCGGGGGTTGATACGTTTACTGGGAACTCAGCAGATAACGCCCTCAAAGGTAACGATGGCGATGACGTATTTAGCGGTGGCACTGGCGACGACACTCTCATTGTAAGAGGATTAAAGGCTGACTATACGGTCGTGAATACGTCTGGTACCACTTACACGGTTCAGGACAATAACGCAGCGGATAGCGACGATGGAACCGACACCATCACCGATGTTGAATACATTCAGTTCACGGACGGCGTTTATGCAGTCTCAGATCTCAACACTAATTTGGTGGGGTCTCGGGGCGATGCGCTCGCCACATACGTCGCGCCAACAGACTTGACAGCGGGATCAGTCTCTGCGCTGGACGCCGCATTGGTAACTCAGGCGGCTAACTTTGCAAATGCAGACGAGATTTCTAATTCGACAGGTACCAGCAGCGGGGTGATGAAGAGGAATACACTGGTCGATCCGCATCTGCCCTCATCACTCGACCTATCAACCCAGGCAGGCGCGATGGCGGCAATGACAATGGTCGACACGGCGCTGACGGCGATCTCGAATCAAAGAGCTTCTGTCGGTGCGATGATGAATCGAATTTCTGCTACGGTCAGTAATCTGAACTCCACATCGATCAATCTTCAATCAAGCCGGGCCTCTATCATGGACGCGAATATGGCAACAGAGATCGCCGCGATGACAAGACAACAAGTCATTCAGCAGGCAGGAAATCGGATGATTGCGATAAGTCAGATGTCATCACAGCAAGTGTTGAGACTGCTCCGTGGATAGATCTCTGGCGTACGGTCTTGGACTGGTCTGTTTAGTATCAAGCCTCCTTTTTTTAGCACCTGCTCTGCGTGCCCAGACTCCTAAAGAGCCGACAATTGATGTAGCTACACCTCAAACAGAGGCTGAGCGCTGCAGTGTGAGCGTGGGAAGTCATTTCCGTGGAACGCTGGTTGGCATGACTGAAAGTCAGACTGGTTTAATCGTCGAGCGTCAGTTCGATCAATTACTCTATCGAGTTACATTTGGAAGTCGCTCAGAAATTCTATCGATCCATTATCCAGAATTTTCAGTTAACGCAAAAAGCGTCAGAGGTCTTAAGCGACCTGAATGGGGCGACGTCGACGCAATGATTTTAGTCAAAGAGGTGAAACCTGAGACGATGCTCTTTGTATTCCCTGGGCTCCATTGCGATCTGGTCTTGTGGGCTCAGCTGGAGAGCGGCCTGGGGTCAGACTTGATTGATAGGGTGTGGAGCGCTGTTTCTAGCGATAAAGCGAAGCCAAACTAAGTGCTACCGTTAGGTAGCACAAGTGGCAGAGTAATGCCGTTATGGCCATGAATTGCCGGAACAGATTTAGTGTTGAGAGGATGAGAGAGGTTTACAATGACAATCAAAACAGATGGCCCTGCGAATCCTCCTATTGTGTCGAATCGAATGGGAAAACGCTTTCAGTGCTTGGGCTCGTCGTGTCCTGATACATGCTGTAACGGATTAAGCGTAGAAATCGATCGGCGGTCTTATGAGGCTTATCGAAATTCGGATGATCCACAGATCCGCCTGATTGCAAGAACTCACATTGAAAAGACAATGACGAATGCCAGACCCTCAGACGTCAACTTTGCCAAGATCAGGACTGATGGTGGCGAGTACTGTCCTTTCCTGACGCAGGAAAAACTGTGCCAAGTCCAAGCATCGCTTGGTGAGCAGTCTTTGTCACCAGCCTGTACTGTTTACCCGCGAGAGCTATATAAGTCAGGTCAGCCTAATGATCCAATTAGAATGCACTTAAATCTCTCGTGTCCAGAGGCGGCAAGGCTCTGTGTATCCGATAGCCGCGCACTTGATTCTGATGCGCTCCCTGGAGACTACTTCAACGATAAGGGGCCAGTGATTGTTCGTCAGATGACTCCGGGGCGCTCAGGGATTCAAAATATGACGATCCGCTATATTCAAGATGTAGTGAACCAGCCCTCGTTGGGAATATTCGCCAGGTACGTGGCAATTCGTTTGTTTGAAGACCATGTAGCTCGCCTCGAGTCGAGCCCCGAGGTCATCCAGGTGAACATAGGTGGCGATTTGATCAATCATTTCAGAGTGGTAGCGCATCAGATTGAGAAGGTTCAGACACTTTCAGCTGATGTCGAGTATCAGGCTGATAGGCTGACCGAAGCTTGGTTATTGATGCGTAACAGTCATCGGCCATCGCCCGGATTAATTCAGTTGACACATGAAATAACAAACATTCTAGATTCAGATTATTCCCGAGAGTCTCTAGGATTAAGACTAAGTAGCGGTCTTCCGACTGTTACAAAGATTCTTAACGATCAACCCCATGCCGTCTCAAACATCATTCTCAATGAGTTTAGTAGGCTGGTGTATCGAGAAGCTGACGGGGCCGACATGGGCGCCGGTATTGATGAGATTTTTATCCGGATTGGGTTAGTTAGACTAGCTTGCGCTTACCTAGCCAGTTCCGATGTTCATGTAGACATTGATCGTTTCGCTCATATTTTTGCGCTTGTTTCGAGAGCTCTCGGCCACAACCGTGATCTTCGCTGCGGTTTGATAAAGCATTTGATCCCAAACCCCAGTGATGCGATTCCAACGATGGGCTTACTGTTGGCATTGCCATCAAAAACTGCCGAGGCTCTTCATCACGCCCATGTTGCCTAGCGGCGGTCACTCGATTTTTGAAAGTATGCAGTACAGTGCTGTATATGCTGTGTTAAAATCTGACGTAGCCAGCCTCGGTCGAATAATTCTTGTGCATACTGCTGGAAAAATCTGAATGGTTCCAGTGGCAGACCTTTATTGATCGCGAAGTTATCAAAGCCTGTCCTATCTCCGATGTTTCAGCGGATTGATATCATTCGGCTATTTTATCGATATCGATCAGTCGCCTGTTGACCTTTTAACAAGGACAGTAGTCGTGATTTTACTGGAACTTGATACAAGTAAATCTTCATTTTTTGATGGAAAAGTTTCTAAAGTTGCGCTCGCGTAAACAGATCAGGCTGACGGGATCAAGCTATCTTTGGATAAGCACGCACTTAAGTACATATGTAGCTCGGTATGATTTCTCACTTCGGATTTAAATCGATAGGCTCACTGCCACTAATCGATAGAATTCAGCGATGGCCTAACCTTGCAACAGACCAAGTAGGAAGGGACTCTTGCTGAGCACTCATCGTTGGTAACCTTTCGACCTCATATCATCAGGTTTGATTTATCGTTGACTATCCACTTCGTCGGCAAATTGTTTAAACGAATATCTTAATAGCATAGAGCTATCAGGGACGGTCTTCATCATCTCGAAAAATCTTGGATTCCACTTAGGCCTTGAGTTTAGGAAGATTCCAGTGACCGACCACGTTGATAAACTATTGGTCCTCGTTGCCCTTGCAGACAACAAGGATGGCGACTTACTTGTGAGCTTTTACAGCCTAAAACTGCCGCTTCCAGAGGATCCGAACCGAAGTCGACTAACTTACTTTTAGTCCTAGTTGTCACTCCACACTGAAGCGTATCGAAAATGGTGAAGTATCAGCTCCACCACTTCCGACCACGAGTGACTCGGAGATTCTTACCCCAATATCAATTGATTTAGTGAATTCGTTGAAATTTTTCGGTGAATCAAAAGTTTGGATTGCAAGAATTGCGTCTGAGGCAGCATTTGATGAAGAAAGGGTCGATGCTGTCGATTCATCCGTCACTAGATCGATCGTGACACGATCCGTAGTAAACGTATGAGAATAAATAGCTGGAGCTAAATCAAAGAAATTACTAATCGTATTTTCTGCCTCGGGGGGAGAGGTGAGTGCTGTTGCTCGACAGTTTACGAAGAGGTCATTCACTCCATCGCCGTCGAGGTCAGCTTCGGTGTCACCAATTCCGTCGGAATTAGTATCTTGTGTGTCCTCGATGTAACAGTACCGATTCGTTCCTGAACTGAGGGTAAGTTCGCCTTGAATCGTGAACGTATTATCAACGATTAGAATCCCGTGAGTGTAGTTTCCGTAGGGTGGTATAGTCAGATTTCCGCCAAAGTTGACAGAGGTTCCTCCGGCAACTGAGACTGAAACTCCGCTAGTTTGACGCCCGTCATAGATTAGCTCGCAGGAAGATATATCATACGCTGAGGTAGTTTCCGGTCGAGTTGGTCCGGGAGAAGTGCAAAGACCAAAAGCGAGAACCCTCATTTTCTGGTTCGTGGGACTGATCGAGCAGTTTCCGCTGACCGCAGAGATATTGGGAGAGCAGGCAGTCACTACAGCTGCGTTAACCGTAATGTTCACGGTCGCTGTTGACGTCGCACCATCCGAATCTGTGACTACATAGTCGAATGAGTCGGCACCTGAATATCCAGCATTAGGAACGTAAGAGATTGTTCCTGCGTTTCCATTGACGGTTGCCGTGCCAAAACTTGGGTTAGTGTGGCTCGAAATACTCAAGCTAGATTCATTGTCTGAATCGTTGTCAAGCACCTCAATGTCAATTGTGCTGTCTTGAAGAATGACTACGCTGTCATCGACGGCGACAGGGGCGTCGTTGACGGCAGCGACGGTGATGGTGAGTGTTCCGGTGTCGGTTCCACCGTTTCCATCAGAGACGGTGTAGGTAATGGTCTCTGTGCCGTTAAAGTTGAGTGCTGGGGTGTAGTCGATGGTGACGCCATCGGCGTTGACAGCGACTGTTCCGGTTCCGGTGGTGCTGACGGCTGTGACGGAGAGAGTGTCGCCATCGGCATCGGTATCATCGTTGAGTACGGTGATGTTTGTGAGGCCCGGATCTTCGGTGAGTGCTTCGCTGTCATCGACGGCGACAGGGGCGTCGTTATCTGCGGTGATGGTGATGGTGAGTGTTCCAGTAGAGGTCGTGGTTCCGTCAGAGACGGTATAGGTTAAGACTTCTGTTGACGCGCCATTGTTTGCGACTGGAGCGTATGTGACGGTATTACCGACCATAGTGATGGTGCCGCTTGTTGGGTTTGTGATGGCGGTTAGTGAGAGTGTGTCGCCATCGACGTCGGAATCATCGTCGAGTAACAGGATGCCACTGAGAGTGGTGTTGTCATCTGTCGTTGCGGTGTCGTTGACGACGACAGGGGCGTCGTTGACGGCAGCGACGGTGATGGTGAGTGTTCCGGTATCGGTTAAGACGCCATCGGAGACGGTGTAGGTAATGGTCTCTGTGCCGTTAAAGTTGAGTGCTGGGGTGTAGTCGATGGTGACGCCATCGGCGTTGACAGCGACTGTTCCGGTTCCGGTGGTGCTGACGGCTGTGACGGAGAGAG
>Ga0209138_1000428_pt1 | contig 41867 bp, 37 predicted proteins | sample SaaInl3SG_22_DNA_FD_184645 | JGI IMG/M metagenome (GOLD analysis project Ga0209138, IMG submission 184645) | Marine microbial communities from expanding oxygen minimum zones in the Saanich Inlet - ESP_153SG_22_DNA (SPAdes) (version 2) | ecosystem: Environmental > Aquatic > Marine > Intertidal...
TTGCTTTGCCACAAATATATCATCGACATTGCCTTCAGGCCAAAAGCCTTTTTCTTTTGCTGTTGCATGTACTTGTGCTGCTCTCTCATCAAACATTTATATCCTCCAATATTACCGTTCCATCTCTTGTTTTTCCGAAAGAAAATGTATAAGCACTTCCCTCCTGAATTCTCATGTACGCCTTTGCAAATGTTGTGGGGAACACTACGACAGAGTGCATATCCCTGGACGAATCTGCAAGGGTAAGGGTTGCCATCTTCTTTCCTGCCTTTGTAATACGAGGCTTGAAAGATACTACGAACATCTCTTCATCCTTGTATGGCAGTTGTTTGTAGTTTAGAAACTTAACCAGTGCTGCGTCAGAAGTCTTAATTTCATCTGACGGGATAGCAGAAACAATCCTGTTATCGCTGGCGAGAAGAAGGTAGGTCTTACCGCTTTCTATTGCAGTCTGCTCTTCATCAAAGATCCCAACAGAGCCAGTCTTGTCCAGAACCTCCACCCTGGACCAGCCTTTGCCACGCTTAATGCTCTTAACCATGCCCATAAGGATAAACGAACCTTTTTCCTCAAAGTCTTCTACAGAATTTAGGAATGCATGGTAGTGCGAAGGAACCGTAACATTAAACTCTGGTAGGTTGAGATACTCATAAAGATTGTCCCTAATCTCTTCTTCATTACGGGGATTATCCTCGAAGTTAGCCGCACCGATAACTCTAAGTGCCTGCAAAGATCTGCTGTTTACACCAGTGCCCTTCTTCATACTAAACTCTTCCAACTCTTTGTATGAGCTAAATGGTCTAGCCTCTAGGTACTTGCTAGCAATGTTGTCTGATATGTATTTAATTCCAGACAAGCCAAACCTAATTCCCTTACCCTCGATTTTAAAGTCGATGTCTGAGTCGTTAACGTGTGGCAGTCTAATAGGAATACCCATACGCTTTGCCTCAATCAGATACTCTGTGCGAGCATCCTTATCTTTCTCGTTCTTGAGGATGGCAAACATAAACTCAAGAGGGTAGTAGTACTTTAGCCATGCTGTCCAGTACGATAGTGTAGAATACGCAACAGCGTGAGACTTATTAAAGGAGTAGCCAGCGTGTGCTTCAAAGTCTTGCCACAGCTCTTTTGCCAGGTTTGGAGCCATGTACTTAGACGCACCTTCAACAAACTTATCTTTGAATACATCGAACTCTTTGGCATCTTTCTTTTTACCAATAATCTTACGAACCTTGTCGGCTTCAACCATAGACATACCCCCAAGATTTACACAGGCCTGCATAACCTGTTCCTGATACAGAATACATCCGTAAGTTTCTCCAGTAAACTCTTTCATGACATCGTGGTGAAAGGTAATTCCCTGACGACCCTTCTTGCGCTCAATGTAGTCTTTGCCGATAGTATTCATTGCACCAGGACGAACAAGAGCGTTTGAGGCCGCTAGCTCATCAAAGTTGCGGACGCCCATCTTCATCAAAAGGTTTGTATATGGCGTTGCCTCACATTGGAAGATTCCTTTTGTGTGACCACTAGAAAGCATGTCATATACCTTGTCATCTTCTAGATCAATCTTTAATAGATTAATTTCTTTACGGTGACGCTCTTTGATAATGTCTAGGGTGTTCCTTAAAACACTAAGTGTCTTTAGGCCTAGGGCATCAATCTTGATTAGACCAATTCGTTCTGCCTCTTCCATATCTACCGCAACAACTGGGATGCGGTCGCCAGACCCTGGTGCCTTCCTGGTTTCCATTGGCGCATGTCTAAAGATTGGCTCCTTGGCGGTAACAACACCAGCAGCGTGGATACCAGTACCACGAATACGACCCCTTAGCTGATCGCCGTATTTCTCAATCTCTGGATACTTCTCACGAAACTCGCGTGTCTGCTTAGACGTGCAATACTCATCCCAGGTATCAAACAGCTTACTTACTTTGTTTACATCTGTAAGTGGAATGTGCAAGACTCTAGCAATGTCTCGGATAACACCCTTGTCTTTGAACTCAAGGAATGTGGCAATAGAGGCGACGTGTCGATACTGCCTAACTAGATAATCCTTTACCTCTTCACGACGGGTGTCCTGGATATCAGTATCAATATCTGGGAAGTCATTACGTTCTGGATTAATAAATCGGAAAAACAGCAATCCATATTTAATTGGATCGATATCTGTGATACCCAGTGCGTAACACAGCAGGGAACCAGCAGAGGAGCCACGCCCAGGACCTACCTGGATGCCTTCTTTCTTTGCCCAGTTAATCATATTGCGTACAACTAGGAAGTAAGGACTAAACCTTTTAGATTCGATGACTTCCATCTCTTCCTCTAGCCTATCCAAATATTCCTGACCGTCAACGCCTCTGAGCTTAAGGCCTTCAAGGGCCAAGTCTCTCAACTCTTGGTCTGGGCTTTGATACTGTGCGGGAAGAAGATCTAGCCCATCTTTGATGTCGTAGTTTTCTACCTTGTTAGCTATTTCAATAGTGGCTTCGTAGATATCTTCACGATCGATACCCTGAGACTTCATGGCTTCACGCATCTCTTCGTCTGAAAGAAGGTGGATGTCAAAGTTGTCAAAGCTGATGTCTCGCTCGCCGTAAAGATAGTTAAGTCTATCTTTTAGATTCTCGTGCTTCTTTGACTTTTCAAAGGTGGCGTCTTTCTGAATCTTATTGCTGTATGTATTAAGAATAAGTTTAAGCTCTTGAATCTCTTTTTGCCCCGTGTGTGCGTGGTGACAGTCTGGAGTTACTACCGCTTTGATTCCATACTCATCTGCCAAAGCCAGTAGTTGGTGATTCATCTCTGCGGGGTTGTGAGGCATTACCTCGATGTAGTAGTCGTCACCGAATACCCCGTGGTGCCATTCAATTTGACGCTTAGCCTCAGCTAGCTCGCCAGCCTCAATGGCTTTAGCGATAGTGCCACTAAGGCACCCAGAGGTTACAATGATACCTTCTTTGTATTTTTCTAAAACATCATAGTCGATGCGTGGCTTTTTGTAAAAACCCTCTGTCCAGCCAATTTCATTTAGCTTGTTTAAGTTTTCCAGCCCTTGCTGGTTCTTAGCAAGGAGGACTATATGGTTGTAGACAAGGTCTAAAGGCCCTTCTCTACTGTCCCGATCACGTTGATCGAACCTATCTTCGGTTATATAGCCCTCCACGCCAAGGATTGGCTTAATGTTCTTTTCTTTTGCAGCCCGAAACATCTCCCTGTGACCAGAAAGAGAACCGTGGTCAGTGATCGCCAAAGCGGTCATGCCCAGTTCGTGGGCACGATCTACATACTCTTGTGGGGTAGCAATACCGTCAAAGAGTGAGTAGTGCGTGTGAACATGTAAGCCAACATATACCATACTTAATTACCACTCCACATTAGATGCGGTGGTAGCAGAGGGTGTGTCAAAGCCAAGGTAGAAGGCTTCCTGCTCTGCGTATGGTACGTGGTTAAGAGCGACGTCAAGGTCAAATGGACTGACGGTCTCCCAGTTGTGGGGCTCGCTGTCTGGAGCACCTGGAATAAGGGTGTAGCTTGTCTCTACTCCCTGGCCATTACGCTTAAGCTTCCAGGTAAGATTAGAAATGCTACCCGTCTCAAGTGCGTAGTCACGAATGACATTGAAAGGCGACTGCTTTCCAACACCAATGGACCAGATTGCAACGTATGGCTCTTCGATCCCGTCGTCTACCAGCACGTTGCAGTAGAAGCGGAGTCGTCCACCCCAGCCAGCCTTGGGGTCTTTTCTGTGCATTTCATCTGCCCAGTCACGGCCCTCGGTGTCCATAGTATCTACTGCCTTGCGACGATAGTCCTTGGGGTTGGTGTGTTCTTTCACAACAAGCGAAAGGCCACGCTCTGCATTATAGTTTGCAGAGTCTTCATCCAGCTCTTCGATAAAGCGGATCTTGACAGACTGACCGTCAGCGAGCTTAAGCCACTTGACTCGGGGCTTGTCGCTATCGTATTTTGGTCGGTCCAATAGTGCGTTGATATTCTTCAACCCTTTTACTACACTCATATATTTTCTCCTATATTTGATTGATACTTGATTTGTATTTTTTATATATATTATTTTAGTATTGATGATATTGAGTCTGCGAAGTCAAAGCTTAAAGCCTTGATATCTACATCATCCATATCGCCAATGTCTTTGTATTTTGTTTCTAAATGAAGAACAGAAACCTTGGCAGAAAGCTTCTCTTGAAGCCGTTTAGCCATACTGTTTCCTGCATCATCATTATCAGCAATGACAATTATATCATTGAAGTATTTATTTAGCAACTCCGTCTGTATATTAGATACGTTAGAGCCCAGTGTTGCAACCGCAGGCATTCCGCACTGGTCAAGCCTGATAGCGTCAAAGGATGACTCTACAACATAAACCTTACGAGATGCCTTTACCCTATTTAGATTAAATAGTGTCTTTCCTTTTGGTAGCTTGGGAGTGTTCTTAAACTCTTTACCCTCGACAGAACGGCCCACAAAGCCAACCAGCATACCGTCTGGTGAGTGAACGGGTATCGTAACCATGTCCTGGCTCTCTGAATATCCAAGATCAAACTTTTTAAGAGACTCTTCTGTAATCTTTCTTCCAAGATAGTAAGTCTTGGCTCTGGGCGACTCTAACGCTGTTGTAGCCAACCTCTTTACGAGAAGCTCGTCAAAGGGGACGAAGTCTGGCCTTTTGTTTAACCTATCTGAGACTTCTTCCTCTAAGCTGCTTTCGATCTCCATAGACTTTACAAACCTAATAGCCTCAAAGTAGGTCTTCTTGGTTTGATGCATAACAAGCTCTACTAGGCTTTCAACGTGGTGGCAGGAAAAGCAGAAAAATGTTCCTCTGACCTTGTCTACTTCTCCGGCAGGGGTTCTGAAGTTGGCGTGGAAGGGGCAAAAGATTAAGAAGTCTGTATCTACCTCAGACTCTACGTTTATGCCGCTTCCCGCAAGTACTCTTCTAACTTGTTCTGCTGTATAGGTATGACCGTTGCTTCGTCTACCCCGAATATCCATTCGCTCTTTCTCTTCCCCACATAAATACCGTATAGTGATAATTCAAAATTAAAGCTTTCTGATTTCTCATTATAGCTTATAGTAAAGTCTGGCGCAATGTCAATTCTAGGAACATAACCAGACAAACGCATTTCTGAGATTATTAATCTCATGTATTCTATTTTTAATCTCCAAATAGCAGAGTCATCGTATATAGATCCGTCTAGTCCAAATCTCTTTAGTGGCTTATGATGTACGTTTGTCATACCACTATTATATAAGCTAGTTTAAACTAAATCTTCCATATCCTTGTATTTATACCAACCTTTATCAAAATCAACCTGGACCATGAACTCGCCCATGAAGCCGTGCCTGTTTTTTCTAAACACACATTCCATAACATCACTATTGCTACCACGACCAAGTGCCATGACCCAGTCAGCATCATAAGCAATTTGACGAGACCAAGCGGTCTGGCCAAGCGTAGGAACAGTGTCCAGCTTTGTAACGTCATCTGGAGTAGCAGAAGAAATTGCAATGATCGGAACCTCTTCGGAGATAGCCATAAGCTTTAGCTCACGAGAAAGATTTTTCATTCTAACCGTTTCATTGTCTGACTTCTGGTTTGGGCTCATAAGCTGCAGGTAGTCAACAACAACAAAGTCTGGTTTGTACTGATCCATCTTTCCTCTTAGAACAGATGGAGTGATGTCTCCACCAGTATCATTAGAGACAATTCTAAATGGAGGCTTGTCCTTGATGTGCCCCTGGTGCCAACGCTTAAGGTCATCGATGTCGATCTCTCCGTTAGCTATCTTTCGGTGAGACCAAAGCCCCTCGCCCATAATAGTAAATACACGATTACGAACCTCTGTCTCGGACATCTCAAGGCTGACCACTAGAGGAGACTTCCCCTGCTTCCATGCTTGAACAGCAAAGTACAGGCTTAGCCAAGACTTACCAATGCCAGGATAGGCCAAGAAAACTCCAAGCTGTCCCGGCATAATGCCTGAAGGCAAGTAGTTGTCAAACCCTGGCAAGCCAGTCTTTATCCCTAGAACCCCAAGCTCTTTTTGCTTTTGGACATTTTGGAAGTACATAATTGCGTCTTCAATGTCTGTGGCATCAATGTCTTTGATTACTGAAGTGTTCTTCTTAAGCTCTGATGTTTTGTTAATCAGCTCTTCGAGAGCCCCGCCGCTTTGACCGTCCTGAATCTCAGATGCTGCGGTACGGATGATTTCCTTAAGGCTACCGCTAAGGTACTCTGCCTGCAGCTCTTCCAAGTGATGCTTTGTGGCACCAACGTCTTCTACAAGATTAAAGTCAGGAAATTTTTGCTCAACCAGCTTTACTGGGGGTAGCTCGCTATTGCTCTCTGTGTACTTCCTAACAAACTCCCAAATGTCTCCATGCGTAGTCATCAGGTTGTCTGCATTTGCCTGCAGCAATACGTGAATCTGTTTGTCTTTTAGTACTGCAGACAAAACCCTTGCTTCGGCGCTATCCATTCAGCCATTCCTTTGCCATTTTACGTCTCTCTGCTCTCTCTTTTTTGTCTTCTTCAAACTGTTCTTTTGCCTGTAAAATCTTCTCTGCATAATTAGCAAAGTACCCCCAGCTTGGGGAGTCGGCCACGTCAAAGTAGTAGCTCAAAAGATCGTAGCATCCAGGTAGCCCGTAGGACTCTATTAGTGAGTCGGCTGCCCATTGCTCTTTGTTAATGTTATGTGTTGGCTTTGTATTATACTTAAACGTATAAAGTTTTGCATATCTGCTGAGCAAAGCCATTCGGTCTTTGCGCTCAGCCATTATTGACTAGCTTCTGCCGATGCTTCTTTGACCTTGTCAGCAAGCTTCTGTTCTACAAAAGCATAAACTCTTTCAAAGGCCTCGTTAATGTTTTCTCCGTCACGCTCTGAGTCTTCTACGCCCAGATCGATACGCAACGACTGAAAGTTTCCTAGATTGAGCGTATAGCCCAATGCAACGTTTACCTTAGCACTGCTGTTTTCCATCTCATACCCTTCTAAATAGACTCTGTCCAGATTGGGACAAAGTTTCCGTCTTCTGTTCTCGTATAAGTCAGGATACCATCCCCCATCCTCCTTGTCAACTCCTGAATTGTAGGTGTTGAATCATTGGTGATCAAGCCGTCTTTTCTTGGTCTACCCATGTGCTGCTTAGCAAGAATGTCCCGAATTTCTTTTACCATTGTTTCAGAGTAGTAGGCCCGAACTCTCCAGGCCCTCTCTCCGTCCTTGGTTGCCCCCATAGGAGGAGGAATTAGCCCATTGTGCATCAATCTATATAGATGTTTTTGATGCCTGTTAACAAGCTCTGCAGTCTCTTTTACGCTAAAGGCTCTTTCCCGATTTTTCTTAAAGTCAGAAATCAGACAGCTTTCAATCTGATCTTTAGTTATATTAAAAACAGACATGATGCCGTTTGACCTGTTAAAGTGATGTTTTCTAACAAGACAATTGTTTAAAAACCAAACACGCTTACTGCCGACAATTGCAGGAGCGTTGTTGTACGCCTCTCTATCCATCTCTCTCCTAGACTGGGATACCGACCATTAATAAGTTAATTCCTACAGATGCCACACCAATTGTGTTAAACTTTACAACGCCCTCGACCCTGTTATTTGTAACCTTGGTCAGGATTACTGAAATGTCTTTTCCAGACTCAGTAGAGCTTTCATCAATTAGCAACGGTGTTGCTGTTACTACTGGTGCGTACTTGAAGTCACTAAAGTTATAGCTAAACGTACCCTCGCCATCTGGGCTAGTTGTAGAGTTGTTTGTTACTGTGACGTATCCGCCAACAATCCTAGCGTCAGAGGTTCTAACACTCTGGTTTCCAGCAGATGCTGTATCGATGCTGGTGTACCTTCCTGTGGTTGGTGAAAGCTGTGTTGCAATATCGTTTACAGCGTTTGCTACTTGATAAATATAAGACAGGTCTAATGGCTGTCCTCGTTCTGGTAATGGTATCTTTGACATAAAATTCTCCTAACTAAAGTCTACCAGGTCTGTGGGGTCACTTTCAAATATTGTTATGCTTTCTGCTCTTTCTTTTTCTATGCTAGATATTTGGATGGCAACTCTAACGACAGATGCTGGCTCAGCCAGAAAAGAGTACTGATGCGTAGGTGTCGTTCCGTGATAAAAATAATCCCCCTCATCAAACTTTACGAACACATCATAATTTGGTCTTTCTTCTTCGTCTCCCCAAACAGACTGAACAACTGAGCCATTGACAACTACTGCACCATTAACTGGCTCCAAGTTGTTAACCGGAATTTCTCTAATGGGAGACCAGTGAGAATATCTGTTTTGGTCCTCAGAGATAATCCTGTACCTTACGACATATCCGTAAGACCCGTCTGATAGCTTACCGACTGGTGGGAGATCTTCTTTAGAGACTTGAACCTTTTGTTGTCCCCTGGGCATTACGCAACATCCAAACCATATCTAAACTCTACAAGGTTTGAGGAGTTTGCCTCTTTAATAATTGGCTGACCGTCTTCAGTCTTAATAACGGTGTACCCAGTCATGCCATAAAGTGGGTTCTGCGATGTAACGTTTTCAAGCCTTAGACCATCTAAAGCAACATAAAAGTTATCTGATGGCTCACCGCTTCCAGAACTGTCATAAACCATTGCGTAAACTTTAACAACGTTAATAGTGTTCCATGTAAAGGAGGTACTCTTTTTTAGGTCGCCCAGAGTTTTAGTTACAACAATATATCTATTTGTAATAAAGTCAACATCTGATGGGTCTAGGTCCACCTCTAACCTAGCAAAGTTTTGTGGGTCTAAAACATCACTAGCGGCAAACTCAACAATAATTCTGACGCCACCGACCCTTCCCTCTGCAGAAGTTCCCTGCTCAGCATCCTTATCTAGAATAGAAAAGGCTAGCTTAAACTGGTCTTCGGCAGAGTTTCTATTGAAGTTTGCTGAAATTCCTGTTAGGTGAAGGTGGGTAGCGTAGTAGTCTAGCTCGGTAGAATCTTTAATAGAAAGCTCTCCAGCATTTTCTTCAATATAAGACATATCTCCAGAGATAAGTAGTGCTCTGTCAAGAAATCTTGGAAGCTCGTACCTGTTTGCCCTTGCATCACTGTTAAAGATAGCGTTGCTAGAGTTTGTTGTGAATACTGGGACTGGGTTACCAGTTTCATCTAGAGGGTTAATTATGCTACCCTCTAGCTCTCCGTTTAGGGGCTCGACAATTTCAGGAATGGCACTGGCATTGTTTCTATTGTGATACTCCCAATTTTCTGATGGAGAGAATGTATAAATCATTCTACTATCTTCAGTTCCCGCTGCTGGGTTTGACTTTGCAGAGAATATGCCAATTTCGCTAAACAGGTATCTTTGATCACCTGGTAGCTCTCCAGCAAAAACAATGTTCGCAACCCCCGCCTCGTCGTAGACATATCCACGAGAGCTAATGGGAATTCTCAAAACTTCAAAATCTAAATTTCTTTTAGCTGAGTAGTCGTCAAAAGACTCTAGCTCGCTCAGGGGTGTCGCACCCACGCCTAAAGATATATGAGAAGCATAGGCTGGTGCCTGACCAATAAGATACTTGGCCAAAATTGTTCTTCCGGTGTTAGTAATCAAGATTCCTCCGTATATATTGTATCACTCAAGGCCGAGCCACTTCTTAGAATCTCTACATCAACCCTCTCGTTTGTTTCCATATTAACAACATCTATGATTAAGTCTCCCGCCACAGCGGTAGCCGAGTCTTGGTTTACGAGGTATACCCTCTGCCCCTCTGGCCCCGTACCATTTTCTGGAACGTGTACCGCAAAATTAATAGAAAAGTTGCTAAAGTATTTTTCTATTGTCTCTGGCAGCGAGAATATATTCTTAGAGTTGTACCTTCTTTGTAGGCCATTTAGGTTTCCAATTAAACTATAGGAGACTTCTTGTCCATTAACAATATCGTTTCTGGCAATTGAGATAATTTCTTGGCCACCAATTTCTTCAAAGATTAAATCTGCTAAGGCATCTACAGGGATAGCCGACTCGTCAAAAAGAATAATGTCTGGGGTTGCAACCTTGACGGCAGATCTTGAACTTGACACCTCTGTCTTTTGAATTTCTGGAACATCGGGAATTGGACTAACTGAATCTGACACTACACAACCTCACTTAGATAGACGTTCATGCTTGGACCATCCTGCTTTCTAGAATAATCTATGTAGTAAACTACAAACCTAGAGTCTTCTGGGGCAATTTCGTCTACCCCGTTTTCATTCTTGTATTTGACCTGGACAATATCTCCAAGCTGCAAAATTGGTAGACCAAAAACCTCTACGCCAACAGACTTTCTGGGCTTCATTATTTTGTCAGTGAGCCATGCCATCAGGCTGTTTGCGGTATCTTGGCTCTGAATGTACGGAGACTGAATGCTAAAGGAATTCTTTCCCTGTGTTAGCCTGCTGAGCTTGATGTCTGCATACTTTTGTTTTGCTACCTCTGGCGACCTTACTAGCTGATCCCCAGCAAACTCTGGATCTGAAAGATTTCCAATTCTTTCGTAGTACTCGTCTACGCTTAGTTCATTGTCTGACTGCTGCGTAAAGGTGACTCCTTGTATTCTTAGGTAGTTGCCACTTTCAGAGTCTAAGCTTAAAGCGGTATCTGTGTTGTTAAATATCAAAAACTCTGCACCGTAAGACCCAGCTCTAAATCCAGAAATGGTATAGCCCTTAAGTCTGTTAAATGTGGGGGATATCTTTGCAGAAAGTGCTGGATAGGCTTTGTCGTACCTAACGTCAAAGTATGCTGCCTCTCTCATAATTGTTCCAAACTCTTCAAAGTATATGTTGTACTTTGGGGGCTCGTTTGAACCAATCCCAGAGAGGTATGTTGACTGAATCAGTCCGCTCATTGCATACTTTCTAAATGCTTTATTAGCGTTTATCTCATCGTCACCAAAAGCTGCCACGGCAGGAGTCTCTAGGCTAAAGCTTGTGTTTTGGCTATAGTTTTCTGTTAAGGCATACACGTTTTCAAACATAGCCTTGCTAGCCCCACGAACGAACAAAGCCATGCTATTGTATGTTGGGAGAGGGTCTTCGTCGTCAACAATGCCAACAATGACGTTGTTTATATAAAGATAGAATCTTCTTGACTCTCCTAGATCTTCGTACTCTACCGCCAGATCGTATACTGTGGTGCTTTCTTCATTAGCCATTCTCGACTGCCCCACAAAGTTTCCACTATCTACCAGGATGCTTGCCACGCCCTCAAAAAGTTTTACGGGTACGGCCTTCTCGTCATCTCTTGTTGCGGAGCTATCTCTCTTAACCTTGTAGAAGAAAACATTATTGACGGTCTCGTTATCTTCGTAGTCAGATAGGTTTGCTGCTGTTAGTGCCGCTATCTCAAAATAGTAACCGTTATTTGTTTCTGGATTGATTAAAACTGCTACCCCAGCAGACCCACCAGCAATTGTAACGTCTTGATCTGTCCTGGTATTAGTCGTGGTAAAGTATGTGATTGCACCGTTTGGAGTCTGAGACCTAATTTCTCCACTTTCAACCCTGCCCACAATCCTTAGCCTTGTACCAAAATGTCTAAACTTATTGTCCAAAGGCTTGTAGACATAAGACAAGAGATCTCTAGACCTTTGCTCGGAGCTGCCGCTAAACACAAAGGCTGAAGACTGTGTTGTGGCTGGGTACTTCTCAATACTTTTGTTTTCTTCTGAATATTCTGCAGCAAAGAAGTTCTTGATAAGTCCAGTTCTTACAGACTGGTTAGCTAGGTTTTGAGATAGCCCAGCTGGTCCGATTTCAGTTTCTGTGTCATCGCCTAAGCCAAGGTTTTTTCTTACAACCTTTAAAGAAGTTATTGGGTCCGATTCATTTAAAGACAAAATTGGCTTATTGGTTATGATGGTGCTGTTTTCAAGATCTAGATCGACGATCTTAGTGTTTGGCTGTATAAAGTTTGAAAGCTGAGCAATCTCTGCTTCACCACTTTCAAAATATTTTTCTATGTATTCTCCAACGTTAACAAAGGAAAGATCTGGAACCTCGAAGACAGCTACGGGGAAGTTTGACGTAAGGGACACCGTGTCTAGAACTCTGAATGTTTCTGTTCTGCCAAAAATAAATTTTGATTCCATGTCAACTCCACGAACGTTAGAGTTGTTAGTCCAGTATGAGCTTAAGCCAGCACTGTGGCTTACAATTGTTGTACCGAACTGACCCCTTCCATGCTTTGCAACCGCACCATTTGACAACCTTGCATTGTCACCGGCGATCTCATAGTTTGGCTCAGAGTAAATTCTTACGAGGCCAGTGGGGTAAATCTTTCCATTAAAAGGCACCTTTGAAAAGTATCTCCTGTACTCTCTGGTGCTACTAATCCAAACGTTGTCGCCATCCCCCTCAGTTTTTTCAAGGTCAGAAAGGCCAGGTATGCTATATTGAACTGCGTCGTATCTGATAATTTCACCATTGGCATAAAAATATCCGTTATATCTTGAAAGCCAATAAACGCCGTCCCCTAAGTCCATAACATTGTTGATCAGGGAGAAGTTGTCTACTGCAGGAATTTCTGCCGATAGGTCTGAATTAAGAGGAATAGCAGCCAAGGAGTATGCAGACTGTGTAGACACTTCGTTGTTTACTGACCTAGAAGACTCTTCCCCTGCAACTTCCCAGAGCAGGGCTGGTTTGTATATCCAGGTTTTATCTCTATCTAGGAGGGCCGCCTGCCTAATCGACCCATAGGACTTTTGAATATACCTTGAGGAATAAGTAATTGTTCCATCGTTAAAAACCTTGTTGTCTTTGGAAGCAATGCTTACGATGTTTGTCAGCCCCCCCCCTGTCTTTTCATTTTTTCTTACACCAGTATCTGAAAAATCTTTTGTGCCATACAAAACAATGTCAGTGTCTCTTTCTTCTGGGGAAGGCATAATATAGCCTTTGCTCATTACTACAAAATTGTTGTACTCATCAAAGAACATTGACGACTGGGAAGACCTTGCAATATCGTTTAGAGTTTCTGCAATTGACTTGTCTGGCTCTATGTAGAAATAAGGAATTACCTCTTCTGACTCGCCCTCGTTTCTTAAAAATACATAATTTGAGAAACCGATAGAGTCTAAGAGAAGCGAGACGGCGTAGCTAAGAGATGCATCCTGAATTAGCATTTGGGGAGCCATCGTAGACTCAAAATAAAAGAATAAGTCTCTTAGGCTAAGGGCTACAGATCGATCAGTATTGTTAATGCTGGGGAAGCCTTCAGAGTACATAGTTTTAATTGGAACAAAGAAGTCTAACCCATTTACGTCTACAACAATTTCGTATAGCTTAATTTGTATATTTTGAGAAGTATAGTCTTTTACTATACTATTAGTATTTTCTTTAAAGAATGCCTGGTCGAAATCAAATATGTTTAGGGATCCGGTTGAGGCCAATAGTTGACCCACTGGCAATCCGCTAACGCCAAGATCTGATGCAGACTTTTTAATTGAAAACCCTGTTACCTTGTCTGAAAGATCTACCGATAGTCTTGGGGACATCTCAATCAAGTCGAAGGTAGCGTCAAATGTGTTCATGGTTTCTACAACTACCCGAACTCCAGAAACATACTCAAACTCTCTATAGACTGTGTCAATAGAGTTGGCGTTGTTAAATTTTGGTGGAGAGGTAAGGTCTGTGACAAAGCTAACAGACCTGGTGATCTCATCTAAAAGGTCCCACCCGTAATTTGCTGGGTAAGAGTTGTACTCTTCGTTGTCTGCAATGTATATCCTACCCCTATCTAAATCTGAAGATCTTACTAAGAAGGCTGTTCCCTTGGCAAGGTTTGTGGGGTCTGGCAACAAGGTTTCGGATGAGAGTGTCTTTTCATATCTAAATGTACCGTAATAGTCTTCTGGAATCAGGAGCCCGTAATATATTTCGACGTATCCGTCGGAACTAATAACATCTTCTCCATTTCTCCTGATTGAGTTTTGGTTAAAAGAAATAGCGTCTGACCAGTTATCACCTTTAAGATATTGTATCTTCCAGGTAACAGGAGTGGTCTTGTTTGAATCCCCAAACAATGGGTCGTCAAAGGTACCCGAGGAGTTCGTGAATGGACCAAGATCTATATCTCCAACATTGGTCTGCATCTTTACGACAATTCTATTTGCTGGAACTGGGTTTTCGTACACAACGTATGGTGCTGCGTCTTCGATATAAAACTCTGTGCCAGTAGCATTAGGCACATTTGCAATGCCTCTCTCGATCCCGCCTTCTGTTCTGTAAGATGACCAATACTTAAAGGGGTCGTTCTTGTCGGCCATGTAGTAACGTGGTCTTCTGGCTAAGTTTAGGGTGTCGTGATGAGAGTACTTGTTGTCAAAGTATCTAAGCTTATTGATTCCAGATCTTGGCCTAAATCTTCCTAGACAATCTTCTAGAGAGTATAAAAGTTTTTCTTTGTCTTTTTTTGCAGTAAACGCGATAGGCTCGTTGTTATCCTCAAACCCTCCGTCTATTACGACGTCTGCATCTGTCGCACCAGTGTAGAAGAGGGACTCGCTATCATCAAAACTAAACGACTGAGCAACACTGCTGTATCTGCTATCTTCTGAATCGTTTGGCCTGTACCTGTAATTGCCTGCCTGAGCAATGTTTTCGGCAACGTTCATGTTCCACTCTGCGATAACGGCAGACTGCAGCCTGATCGCAGAAGAATTTTCTAGGTGCTCTTGAAGCTCTGGATTGGTAAACATTAAACCTCTTCCAGGCTCAAAGATATATTCCAGAAGTCGTGAGTCGCTCGACCTCGTGCAACTATGTCATACTGAAAGTCATCAAAAAACACTTCAATTATCTCGTTGTATCTATCTAGCTTATTGTAGTTGTCATCCGTAAAGTTTGTCAACTTGTCGTAAGCTAAGAAAACCCAGAAGGAGCCTTGGTGATTCTCGTACCAGTTTAAAAGATCTACACCCCCAGCCCCACCATCGGCTGTGTAAACTAAATCGTTAGCTCCTACGATCAAGGTTCCTGACTCATCAGGGTTTAGCTGTGCAGAAGATGCTCTAGATGGCAGGTTGTCCCAAGAGGTAGAAATAGAGAGCTTGTCTGCAACGTGGTAAGACCTCATTCTTCCGTTAACCGTTCTAACTTTAGTTTCAATTCTGTTTGGCTTAAACTGAATTTGTTTTCTGTTATGGTCGGAAACTAAAATAAAATCTTCAAACTCTTGCCCCTGTGGAATGTAGTAACCATCCTGCAGAATTCCAGGGTTTTCTGAAAACAGCATGGCCTGTGGCCTGCCAGCATTTAGCATTCTGCGATTATTTAAATAATCTTTGTCAATGTCTGTCAAAGCTTGTTGCCCCTAATTCTTTGGTTTTCTACACCCTTAATCTGAGTCATTACAGCTCTTGCAATTCTGTTTGGATCTGAGTCAGACTTAACGTTAACCGCTAAGTTATAATTATACACGGAACTGTCGCTGTATGTTCCGTTGTTAATGTCTTTAAGCTTATCTACCCCGATTTTATTTACGGCTGGGCGACGAACAACAAACTCGCCTGGAGTAAGGAGTGCTGGGATGGTGTCTGAGCCCATAGATAGACCACCCATTGCCATCTTAATTAATCCACCGTTTGCTGGAGTCAATACTGAGTCTAGGCCTCTGTTTTCATTATAGAATGTGGTCCAGTGCTTACCAGCTTCTGCTGCTAGCTGTCCAAGAGTTTTTCCTGTAGAAGTGTCTACCCAGCCAGACTTTCCTGCTGGGGCAGACCCACCGCCACCACCGCTGCTAGAACGTCTTGCTGGCTTTTTCTTATTTGCGGGATTTGCTGGATCGTTGGGGAATGCCTTGAAGTAATCTTCATCTTTTTCTCCAGTTTCCATAAATCTTGCAAGAGCAGCAAATCTCTTAGTTGCGTCAACAAGATCTTCCATGTTTAAGTATGCCAGTCTAGCTTTGTCTGCAACGTTTTCAAACTCTTGTCTTGACTGACCGTTTAGCTCTAGCTGCTCAATAGCCAAGTCTCTCTGCAGCTCTGCCAGTCTTATTCTTTCTTGTGCTGGCTCAAGCATACCCTCTTCAATTTCAAACATCTGCTGTTCTAGATTTTTAACTTGTTCTTCTAGCTGGTCTCTCGTCATCCCAGTTCGGCCAGTTACTGCCCCCAACTCTGCCTCTCTAGATCTTTCAAGCATATCTTGCTGAGAGGCTTGAGCGTCGGCTGCCTGCTTTGCCCTTAGCTCTGAAGCTGCCTTAGCTGCGGCTGCAATGTCTCCTCTAGAAAGAGCATCTGCAATGTCTAGCTGTGCCTGTTGCTGCTCTGCAATTTTTTGATTAGTATCTGCAATTTCTTCTAAGGCTTCAGAACGCTTATCGTATCTCTCGTTAATTTCATCTTCTTTAAGAGAAATTCTTTCAAGCTCTGCGTTGTAATCATCCAGCTTATACTCAATAGCTGCAAGTTGATTTTCTGCATCTTTAACTAGGTCGTTGTCATCAGCCATCTTCATATCATACTGAAGGTTAACGACTGCCTCTTTTTTATCAAAGTAATCCTGAATAGCTGATAGCTCATCTTCCATTGGAACGTCAGCTTCACCTTTTGCAATAGATACCGCAACGTCCATATCTGCTTGAGCCTGTGCATTCTTAAGTGCTTGCTCCAAAGCCTTGGGGTCAATGTTGGGTTCCAGGACCAGGTTTTGCAAATCTTTATTGCTTAAGATAGAGCCAATCTGAGCCTCGCTTAACTTAGATCTGTTTGCATTAATGTAGTCTAGAATCTTAGCCTGGTTGGAGAACTCTTTGTTCATGTCTCTAACAGCTTCGCTAATGCGCTTCTTTCTTTCTTCCTCTTCGTTAATCTTTTCAAGCTCTTCCATCTTGGCCTGAGCTGCCATAGCGGCTTCTGCTGCTGCCTGGATTTCTGCAGAACTCTTAGCTGTGGCAATAGCTGCTGCAAAAGCGGTATTCTTAACTGCGTTATAGGCTACCTCGTAGCTAGCGCCAGCTGCAGTAAGTCTGTCAAGTGCTGTGATCTGATTTCCAACACTGGCGGTAATGTTTTCTTGCTCATCTATAAAGTTTCCTATTTCTACAACATTAAGAGCGTCTTGGACAGCCTGACCGGCAGCAGTCATTCCTGTGATGTTGCCCATAGCGTCAAAGTTGAACAGCTGCTTTTTCTGCTTCTCCCACTCGTCTGGGTCCATTCCCAATAGCTGCTCTGCAAAACCTTCAGATGCTCCAGCGTTTCTTAGCTGAGATGAAAGACCTCTAACACTTCTTGCACCAGTCTTACCAAAAGCTACAATTGCGCTCAGAGATGACTTAAATCCTTTGGTGACCTTGGTCTGTGCCGAGGAAACATTTCTTAGGGACTTTACGGTTTTATCTAAGAAGGATGTTGGGGTAGAACCTCCCCCGCCACTTCGTCTTGTCACCGATGGGTTGCCTTCTAGCTCGCCTATCTCCGCTCTTAAATCTGCCTCTTCTTTTAGCTTTAAGATTAGGGCATCCGTGGCGTCTGAGTTGCCGTTCTTTGCGTCTGTGCTTTGAGCAATGGCAAATGCCTCTGAAAGAGCAGCATCTGCAGATATCTGGTATGCAATTGCCTGCCCCTCTTCTTGTTCAACTAGTCCAGCAGTTGCCGCGGTAGCAGCTTCATAGGTTGAAACCTGCTCTTGCATAGTTGAAATTCTAGATTCTAGGTCAGCCTCTGCCTGCTGTGCATTTATTTGATCCTGTAGCGTTGACTGCTCTTGCATTGCCGCAATAAATGACTCTGTGGCCAGAGTGTTTCCGTTTTGCTGGTCTACCAGCTGGGCTGAAGCCCACTGTTGTCTAAGGGTCTCATCTGCAGCTATTTTTTGTGCAAAGGCTGCCTTGTCTTGAATTTCATTGTTTGACGATATCGCATCAGACACTTCGTCATAGGTATCGATCTGATTCTGCAGTTCTTCATTTTGTTTTTCAGCTTCTGAGACAAAGTTTTCTGTAGACTCTACAGCATCGTCTACTTCTTTCTGTGCTTCAGCCTGCTCTTTTAGTCGAGCGGTCTTCTTCTCAATTGCAGTTATGACGTTGTTTGCTTGCTCAATTTCTTTGGAGGATGCCCCCGCAGCAGAGCCAGCCCTCAGAAGGTTCATCTGGCCCTCAGTAACATTTGTTCCTGCTGCCCTAGCAGACATAACGGTGCTAGCGGCATCCAGACCACCGGCAGTATTAAAGTCTAAGAATTCCTGAACATCTGCACCAATACCCTCGAAGCCTGCGGCTTCCATATCCTTTGCCATTTGTGCAACTAGCAAGCTAGCGGAAGCAAGACCGCTAGCATCTGTGGATGCAATATCCTGAATAGTTTCTCCAACACCAGCTATTGCAGCGTTATACTCATCAATAGTAATTAGGCCATCATTCATTTGCTGGTTAGCATCTAGGATCAGGGAGGAGAGGGCTCCAGCGGCAAGCAGTCTGTCCGCTTCTGTCTCTGAGTCTCCTACGCTTCCGATGTATCCAGAAACACCACCTCCAGCGGTTGTGGAGGCTCCAGCTATAACTCTTTCTTCTGATATGTTCTTTGTTGAGTTAGCAAAAGCATCTGCGTATGAACGGGCAGCCTCGGCAGCAGAATCTTCTGCCGTTGCAATTGATATGCTACTAAAGTCTAGGTTTACGTCTGTGCGACCAGCCTCTACAAGCAGGGCATTTACAATTCCTGCAATCGCCTCTTCCGATGCCCCTGCTGTTTGCAAGGTTACCGCCATAGAGGTAAGGGCCTGCTCAGATGCCTTGACAGAAGAGTCTTTGAGGGCGTCAATGGTTCCCTTAAATTCTTTCTTAAAGTCTTCACTATCTAGTAGCTGATCCTGAATTCCCTTGGCGGACTCTTGAGTTTCTTGGTCTCCAGCCCTTGCCCCAGTACCCTCGGCACCAACACCACCAACTCCACCAAGCTGTCTTTCTTTGAGATCTGTTCCTAGAATTTCGTTTAGGGTGCTTAGCTTGTCTCCAGAAAGCTTCGCGGCATCTCCCAACCCTTCTACCTTTGCTTTTTGATCCTTCATTACCTTTGCAAGCAAAGCAACGCCTCCAGCCAACAAGGCAAACCCAGCTATAACCGCCCCCACTGGTCCCAACAAGGCAAGGATTCCTCTAAACAGTCCGGCGGCTACAGACTTAATACCTGCAAAAGCTTTTGAAAGCATCGAACCAGATTTTGCTATTTTTACATTGGCTGCGGCCGTTACTCCAGCAGCTATCGAATCGTCTATCCTTGTTCCAATTGAAGCAATCGTTTCAGCATTAAGCATTTGCATTGCAAAAGTTAAACCGGTAATGGCGCTAGTCAGGGGGAACAGCTTGCCAGCTAGATCTCCAAGTGGGCCCTCTACCATAGATAGTCCACCAATCAAAGAGCTTATTCCGATACCGACTGTCCCCAGCATGTTTGACATACCGGCAAGATTTTTAGCTGCATTGCCAACCCTTGTGCCAAATGAAGCGGTTGTTTTAGAAGCCTTAAGTATTTCTCCGTTAAGAATAGAGTAGTTTATTGGCTGGCCTGGTGTGGTTACCCCAGCTGTTTGAGCCCTGCCTTTTCCGCCCCTAGTCCCTGGTGTTGATCCTTCTGCTGGGAAGTTGTTAAAGCCACTAGTTGCTGACTGTGCAAGCTGCTGACCCGCCTGCTGAGCATCGTCAACCTGCCCCTCCATCCCAAGGATGGCGCCCCGACCAATATTTGCACCAACCTCTTCTGCAACTTTTGATGGAGATGCCTGTCTAGTAGCTTTCCTTGCCCCACTGGTAATTGATTTCTGTGCAGCTATGATTAGCTGAGCACCCAGTTTTTCAAAGTCTTGACCGGTAGAAGCAATTGCCTGCCTTGCAGAGTCACCAGCTATTGGGTTTTTTCTTCCCTTATAGGTTCTAGTTATAAAGGTAGAGGTATCTAAGCCAGCCTGCTTTCTTCTTGCTCGGGCGGGGTCGCTAGTTGCATAACTCTTCCCGGCCATAAATGCTCTTAGCCTGTCTGTGCCCTCTGCTGCAGGTGCCGCTCCAAACTCGTTTGCGGTCTCAATCATTCTTGCCTTTAGCAACATCCTTGCGTCACTGAGGGCTTGCTCTTCTGAAACCCCTTCCTGAATCTGTCTTGCATAAAGTTCTTCTGCTTGCTCAACTCGTCTTCCGGCCTCAATTTCTGCCTCGTCCTGAGCCATTCCTTCTTTTGCGACTAATCCAAAAGCAATAGCCTGTCTAGCTCTTTCTTTGTCAAAGGATAGCTTCGTTCTTGCTTGATCATTAGATTGTGACAAGACGATCCTGGCTTCTTGTGCTTCTGCAAGAAGCCTCTCGATTTCCTGAGTGTGTCTCTGATAAGACTCAGTGTTTTGACTTTTTGCCTGAAGCAAAACAGATTCTTGCTCGAAAAGCTCATCCATGTTTCCGTAAGCACCGGCAATCCCTGTTGCCTCGTACATGGCATTTCGTTCTGCAGTCTCTGGCACAGTTGTTCCACTAAAGGATGCCCCGCCTGCCATTAACAAATCTCCAGACTGGGTTAGCTCATGAAGCATTCCTTCAGTCTTGTCAATGGTAATACCCAGGCCGTCAGCATTTTCTGTAACCCTGTAGAGGGTTGTTTCAAAAGTGTATCCAAGATCAGCAAGTCTCTGGATTACGCTGGAAAGCTGTCTTGGGTCAAATCCAGCGACGTGAGATGCAACAGGAGAGCCTGTTCCTGTTGTAAGACCTTTGGCATATCCAGGAATAGAGCCATCGATCATGGCATTGATTAGTGGGCCGTATTTGTCTGCCATTGCAGCAGGGATTACCGCTTCACCAGGAGCCAGCATGGCTGGCTGAATGTCTCCAGCACCCTTTGGTCCTGGGACAGTTACAACGCCATCCTTATATCCAGGAACCTTTTTGCCTTTAGCAAATCCTGGTGCTGCAGAAGATGTTGTCCTCATTGGAATTCCCAAAGAGCTTCTCTGAGCGGCGACTAGTTTTTGATACTCTGTAGTCAGCCTCTGTACGGCGGTAGCCTCTGAGGTAAATGTTTGTGCTAGGTTAGCGTGAGACTGGTTTAGGGAAGATGCTACAGAAGCTGCCTCTAGCTGCTCCTGGCTCATATACTGAGTCTGCCCCGCCAGCTCTGTTGACTGTCCACGAAGCTTTTGGAATACGGTTTGCAGCCCAAGGAACATCTTCATGATGTTTGCTATACCGTTAGCTAACAGACCCACAGTCATCAATAGGACTGGTCCAACTGCCCCTACAATACCCAGCAAGGCGACAATAAACCCTTTGGCACCATCATTAAGATTATTAAAAGCATTAAGAACCTTGGCCCCAAACTCAACTATTGGGGTTACAAGCTTTAGGAACGACTCTCCAATTGGAGCTAGTGCAGCCTGGAATTGCTCTACGGCAGATCTAAACTTCGTAGCCGCTGACTCTTCAACTCTTCCAAGCTCTTTGCTTGCCAGGGCTCCTAGCTCCGAAGCATTAGTATTGATTAACTCTAGAACTGTAGCTGCCTGGCTACCGTCGTCCATAATGTTATTAAACAGGGCAGACATTCTTGCGAACTGGAACTTACCAAAGAGTCTTTCGATCGCTCTTGATTTTTCCAGTGGGTCTAGCTGTTCGAGTGCTGCACCTAGGTCAAGAACTGTTTGTCTTAGATTGCCAGCATTGCTTTCAACAATGTTTACGACGTCAATGCCGTAGCCCATAAGCTCTTCTCTAGCTCTTGCCGTTGGGTTTACCAATCTACCAAGGGATGTCTTCAGAGCGTTAGCACCCTGAGAGGCCTCGATGCCACCCTCACGCATTGCTGTCAGGAAGAAGGCTAAGTCTTCTACGTCTCCACCTAGCTGTGCGACAACGCTACCTGCTCTTGGGACAGCTTCGTTAAAGTCCTGAATAGATAGAATCGTCTGGTTTTCTGCAGCATTCAGGAAGTTAATCTTGCCAGTAAGATCTTCTGCGGCAACGCCAAAAGCGTTAGTAAGTGATATAGTTGTATTCAGAGCTTCCTCTTGCTCCATACCACCCAAAACTGCAAGCCTTGTTGCCTCTGTAACCTGTGCAGTTAGGTCTGCCCCCATCATACCCATCTGGGCAACGCTAGCAGCTAGACCAATAGTCTTTTCTACTGCAACGCCAAACTTGGTAAACTCCAAGCCAAGATTCTTCATGTCATCGAAGGCTTCGTTTGCCTGCTGTGGTGTTGTGAATAGGTCTCCGTATACACGCTTGAATCTAATTGCTTGCTCTTCTAGATCCATAAAGGTTTTGGCAGCCAGACCACCGAAAATAGTCAAGGGGATTGTAAAACCAACCATGAGCTGACGACCAGCCCACTGAGTGTTTTTACCCCAGTTAAGAAGGTTGGTTGATCCCTGTCTTAGAAGCTGGTTAAGTATCTGTTGCTTCTGAGCTGCCATTGCAGTTCTAGTAGCAAGGTTGTCCATGTCTAGAGCAAGTGGTCTAACGGCAATAGCCTTAATAGCTCCGTTGGCATCACGGCCCATCTTAACGTACTGGGTCTGGATGGTCTTTACTCTTTCACGAGCAACCTTTTCAATAGTATCAAATTCACCTTTGAATAAGCTACCAAACTTTTTAGTGGATGCCCCCGCATAGCGGAAGGTCTGCCCCATAGTGAGCTTGTTCTTTTCAAGAGCATTTGTAAAAGATTCTGTTGTACTTTTGATTCTTGTCATGGAAGCAGAAAACTGGCCAGTAGCATTGATACTACTGACCAGCTCTTGCTGCATACCTGCCGCAGCAGCAGCGGCTTTGCCGCCGCCTCTTGCGATCTCAGCATTAAAAACAGATATTTGACGCTGAAGATTTTTCAGCTGAGCCAATGCCGCTGTGGCGTCAATATTAACGCCAATATTAGCCTGTACGTCAGCCATTCAGTGTTGCTCCCTTATTTTTTAGCTAATAAGAGAATCTGTCAGTCTCACTCCAGATGCCTCTTCAACAATTTGATATACCGTTGGTAGATCAAGAAGTTCTTCTAGTGCGTTGATGTCGTCTGCGATCTCTGGCTTGTACTGCTTCATAGCGATCTGTACACACTCCATCAAAATGCCAATTGCTTTTTCGTTGTTGTCTGATGCTCCTTGGATACCTTCAAATTTTGACATAAAGGTTCTCAACAGAGAAATCTTTAGTGGTCTAATCTTAATCTTTGTTCCATCAACTAGAACGATCTCTTTTGCTTCATTTACTGTTGTTGCCATTTTTATTCCTGTCTCCTTTTATTAGGCTACTATATTATAACATAGAAGGGGTATTACTTGTCACGCAAATCCTCGTAACCAAGCCCCATCCCAATACCAAAACCATTCTGCTGGGCCTTTACCCCTTGGAATGATGCTATGTCGTTTGGATTGTCTGTAGTACCACCACTAAACACTCTGGCTTTCATTTCTTCCCAAGCATTCTTATTTGATTGTCCAGACTCCTTATCAAGGTCTACCCCCTGGATTGCAGCCAAGAACTTCTTTTCTTGGTAGTCTAGCTCTCTACCTCTTTCAATGACCGCCAGCAGCTCTGACATGGTCATAGAAATCTCTAGTGCTTCAAAGTTTTCCCAGGCACCGACAAGAAAAACCTCTGCCTCTAGCGATGCTAGATCTAAGTCTTTCCAGCTATTCTTGTCTTCTGACTCACCCTTTGCTTGCTTTTCAATGTTATTTTTGCTATCTTTAATCTTAATTCCAGCACAGATATCTAATAGCTTATAAACATTGGGCAGGTCCATCTGATCCTCTAGCTCTTCCCTTGTTTTTATTGTTGGGTAGAACTGTTTCATACACACTACTGCACACTCAGTAAGCACAGCTATTGCCTGATCATCGTTTTTAGTAAGCTGAATTAAATCAAACACATCCATAAACTCTCTTAAGTACTTAATCTTAAGAGGGGATGCCTCAATCTCTGTACCGTCAACAAGATTGATGTTGCCGAACTCATATACCCGCGTTGCCATACAACAAGTGTACCAAAAAAGTAATGCCCAGGCCGAAGCCTGGGCACTACATTGTATTTAGTTAATAACTACGAACCAGCAGGAACGGTACGATCAACAATCTTACCGTAAGAAGCATCGTCGTTGGGGAGCAGACGGAACGAAACCTCAAACATTGTAGGTTCGTCACGCTTTGCGGATACTGTAACGTTCTCGATTGAGAGCGCACGGTAAGCCACATAGACTCGCTCTAGCTCGGACCCAATCGCACAGTCTCCGGTACCTGGACCAACTGCAACCATACCGCGCTCAACGGGACATTCTCCAATGTCACCAGCGGTTAGGTCGAGTGTGGGGTTACCGGAAACGGTGGTTAGATCGGCATCTTTACCAGCAATAGAGAAAAGCAAGTTCTCTAGAGTGGCTTCAGCAAATGCAGTGTTAAGGTTAACCTGCATACCTTGCTTGTATAGCTTAGCTACGTCGAGAAGCTGATCTACCTGGACCTCGCCGAAGTCTGGCTGGAAGTTTAGTTCCAAACCATTCATCGTGTATCCAACGTTACGGAATGAAGCGTCATCAGACAGAGTTGATCTGTAGGATGTGCCATCCACATATGCTGGAAGGTCTACGTCAGTTAGCTCACCATCTTCGTACGTGAACAGTGCTGCTGCACCAACAATAATGTTGGCGCTAGAACCACGTGTATATGCCATATTTTTTCACCTCTTCTTTCTTAAGAAATTTAAGGCGCGTTTCCTCGGTATAAGTATATCACCCGTTTTAGAAATAGCTTTATTATTAAGAAGACTTGTGCCAGCAGTACTCTATGATAACTTTGTTACCCGCGTAAGTTCTGGCTGTGCCAAAATCAATAATGTCTCTGGCCTCTTCCAGCTGGTAAATTTTTGTTTCATGAAAGTATGGCAAGAAGAAGTCTTTTCCGTTAAACCTCATGGTTGGGTGGCCTATGCCTACAGTAGGTGAGCCTTGGGCATCTCTTTCTGAAACGTCTACCCCGGTTTTTGCATAACTAACCTGATTGTTGGCGGGAACGTCAGTTACTGTGAAGGTTCCAGCAAATGTTGTAGGGGCATTAGTCAGTGGGTTGGTTTCCTTCACGACAATGACATCCCCCACCTTGAATGGGTGACTTTCGCTTGTGGTCAATGTAGCCACATTGCTGGTTATTGACTTTCTTGTAAAGCGAAGAGATTTTCTTGTGGCGTAGTCTCCAGGGCTAACCTCTAACTGATCTTTAATCCACAAGTTTAAATCTTCTGCCGACTCATCTCCGTCGTCTAAAAGATCGGCAACAGCTTGCACAGTTTCGATTAACGCATCAATTCCACCAGATGTTTTGTAGAAGTAATAAAGAAGCTGCTCTGTTCGTTTGTGAGGAAACGGACCTCTACGCATTCTAAACATTCTGTCGTATACGGCAAATGGCTCTTCTGCTGATTCTGGGAACTCTTCTGTAAACGTGTCAATGGTTGTTGGCTGGGTTGGGAAAAATCTCATATCTCCAGCAAAATAATCTGGTAGGTCAGAGGGAATTCTCTCTGCCAAATACTTATTAATAAAAACTGGTGGGTAGTCAATAGCCATTATCTAGCCGCCTTCGCTGCAATCCATCTGTAGCCTACGTCAAAGCCTTTAGATCTTCCGCCAGCTTTTGCCCTGGGAAGGTTCTGCTTAAATCCTACAGTGTTATTAATTATATCGGATATTCCACTTGTCTTTAGAAAAGACTGTCTCCAGTATGAATTAAAAAATGAGTCTACAGTTTCTTGAAAGCCACCAGTCGTTTCGCTTCCTCCAGGATTTGGATTTCTTACTGGAGCCTTGGTGAATACCTGCTCCCCGTCCTCTTCAAATACGAGAACATCAGACTTTCTAGGTCTAATTGTTACTGGGATTCCTTGCTCCATGATCCGAGCTTTATCATAGAATGGAACGTTGGAACCATCTCTAATGCTAGTAGACTGACTAAATGTTGACTTAAAGGTTAGTCCAGCTCCAGTGGTGATGTAGTCTATGTCAAAAAGCCTGGCGTTTGGAGATCCAGACTCTGACCACTCGTAAACGTGATTAAGAACTGCCTCGTTTGCCCTGGCGTTTGAATCTATGTACTGATTTAGAAATTCTTTTGTCTTTTCTCCAATTGTTATGAGAAGCTCTTGCTTACCTGCCTTAGCACCGTCAACAAAGCCATTGGAGTATGCAATAATGCCACTCATTTCTTTTGCAAAGTCTGCTGTGTTAAAGTTAACCTTGATCACACGTCTACCGCCTGATTTTCTGATCTACGCAGGATAACTCTGTAATACTCAACGCTTCCAAATGGTCCAACGTGAGGGGTAACTGTTGCAACCTCAAAGATCGTAGACTCTCCCAGCCTGGGGCCAGCGGTCTCAACATATACCTCTTGACAAGATCTGTCTTTTACATTGCTAATTACAATGTTTGTAATAGCCTTGCCGCGATCATCCTTGGAAAATCTAATGTCTTCTTTAAATCTACCAACAAGTAAAGACTCCATGCTAATGTCAACATTAGGAGTCAGTTCTTCTTTAAACTTAGACCCTGCAGGGCCTAGGCTGCAAACCAGGGTCCTGTCTTTGTTCCACGACTTAGAAACATTGCCGTACGCGCCTTGTGAGACCTCTGGGTAGAAAATATCGGCCTGCATGGGGTAGAGTGGGTCTTTAGATCCGCAATTCATTACAGCACCCCAAGCTTAGTAATAGACTTAGCATAATTAGATAAAATCTTGTCTACTACGAAATTCCCCGTTCCCTCATAAACCCTATTGTCAAAGCCGATCTTAAACTGGTCTGTCTGATAAGACTTCATGTAGCGCTCTACATAGTCTAGCTTCCCACAAGCAATATCGTCTACAAGAAGTTCTGCGGCCCTAACGATGTCTGTAGGGATGTTGGGATAGCCCACTGCTAGCAAAATGCTGTAGTCAAAAGTTCTGGGGAAGCCTCTGTAAACGTACTTAATATCCACGATGTCAGAACCGCTTGTGGGCATTGCCAAGTTTGCAGACTCTAGCCTATTAATTCTTCCATCGTACATCTCTACAATAGCTGTGCCATCTTTTGTAATTCCATAAGATGTGCTATAGCTTTCTGGGTCTGATGAATCATAAAGTAAAACATTGTTTTCGTGAAGCTTTAAAACCTTTTTACCATTAACCCATAGGGGGATGTAGTCTGCACCAAGACCTGTTGTCTCAATTGTCTTCTTCTTGTAATAGAAGCCTTCGGTAATTACTGAATCGATAATTGATCTTGCAATAGATTCGTACTTTGCATACTCCGCAATTTCTGATGCAGTCTCTCCCTTAGTTGTTGGGTCAACATAGGGTCGAACGACGTCGATATAGTTATCGGTAGAGTCTACATTGACAATGTAGGATCCGTCGTACTCTGAGGGCAACGCAACAGTGACCTTGGAATCAGAGGTAGAGGTTGCTGTCCCCATAGATACTGACTGGTCCGCCATATCCGTAATTGTATATTCGTACTCAGTAGAAGCACTGGATACATTAACAATAGCATTAGTTGAATATGACGGTACCCTCAGTAGTTCCATTGTTAGTTACCGTATTCTCTAGCGACTTCTTCTGGAGTTGCTTCACGAACATGGCTACGAGTGAGCCATTCTTTTGCGTGAGCGGCTGAAACAATGTTGTAGCCTTTATCGATTTTGCCAACGCCTTCCCAAACTACATTCTTAGTAGAGTGGAGAGCTACCGTAGGCTTGTGCTCTTTTTTGGGTGCAGCCTTTTTAGCTGTAGACTTGTTTTTAGGTGTTTGAGTTACACCAATTGCACCCGTCTCAATTGATCCAACAGAGTCTGTACCGTCGCCATCTGATCGCTTCTTTGTTGCCTTTGCGTTAATCAGATCCGCGTGACTATCAGACACTGGACCATTCCATGCATCATTTTCTGACATTAAATGCCTCCTATATAGATATCTCTATTATAACAGAATAAATAAAGGGGCAGGAACCGAAGTCCCTGCCCCTCTATTGGGTATTAATTTATGGTTTAGGAATCGGCAGCTGCATCAGCGAATGATACGGCGTCCTCTTCTTCCCACTGAATACCGAAACGAACGAATACGGTGTACTCAATCGTGTCCTTCTTGGCAACATACTCACGGTTTACTGTGATGTCGCGCTGGAAGCCCCATACACGGTTAGAGGGGAATGTAAGGTCTACATAGCCCTCTGGGTAGTAAGGTACTTCCTGAACGTCGATACCGAGAACGCGAGTGGTGCGAGCAGTACCCATTGTCTGGGCCTGACCGTCAAGGTATGCCTGACGGTTGCTCTCTGTACCAGCTGGTGTTCCAGCAAATGCTTCAGCAATAGCGTCAGCAAGTGTACCGTTGTTCTTGACAATGCCCTGGAATGCATCAGTACCTGCATAGAACTTAAGGTTGTTCTTGATTGCACGGTACTTGCGAGGCATTGCAAGGAGAATTCCCTGCATGACCTCTGTAGTCCAAGCGTTGTCTGCGACTGTAGCAACGTACTCGTGTGCGTCACCGTTAGTCTTAATGCGGTTTACGAACCCGTTAAGGATCGAAAGGAAGTTACCAGTTGCACCGTCACCATTAATGGCTAGGTCTTCGATGTCATTTGCAAATGCATTTGTCATCAAACGAACCAGGTGGTCTTCCAGACCAGCACCCTCGATGTTGTCTTCGAGTGCTTCAGCGCTAACCTCCCAGTCAAGACGAATCTTCTTTGTAGTGAGTTCGACCTTGCTGAACGTTGCGCCGGTGTTTGTGTAGTCACCTACACCCTGAGAAGCCGCACGAATGACGCGCTCACCTACGTTAACTTTTTCAAGTTCCATAGTGTTCGCACGCATAGTTACGCGACGACCATCCTTGGCGAGAACAGTACCATCCCACACGTAGTCAATAAAACGACGTGCTTGTTCGGGACGGAGAATACCACTGCCTGCGTCACCTGAAGGGTTTACAGCGTTTGGTCCTGTTGTAACACCAAACTCGGCAGTTGGAACGTTACCTAGTGTGTCTGCACCAGGGTTAGATACGCCTCCAACGCCACCAGACGCGAATGCACCTTCTGCGTTGTAACGACCGGAATCGTCACCACTTGCATCTGGGTTGTTTTTCTTAATCTCTTCCGACATATTTCACCTCCTAAGTGATTTTGCTTAATTGAATAAGTCGGCAGTTTTGAGGAAACGACCGCCCCATAGGGATTTTTCAACCATTTCTGGTTGTTCCTGCACGATCTCGCCTAGATCGCCAGATTTACGGAAAGCAGTGTCTTGCTCTACAGCATCGACACGCTTACCAAACTCATCAAACTGGCCCTTAGCATCAGCAATTTCTTTTTTAGTTGCTGATAGCTCATCGGATACACCAGTAATTGACTTGTTGAGTGCATTAACCTGCTCGTGTAGAGACTTAACGGTTTCTGCTAGATCGCTAAAGGCTGATGAGAGGGTATCCTGGATTCCAGCTACTGCTTCAACAACAGCTGCATCGTCGGATTTGGCTACCTCTTCTACCTCGACAGCATCGGCCTTTTCGACATCGGACTCTACGTCGTCAGCCTTTTCAACGTCAGCTTCAGCAGCGTCGGCCTTTTCAACCTCGGCTTCTGCGTCCTCAGAGTCTTCAACGGAATCTGCTTTCTCAGCAACTTCCTCTTCGACAACTTCTTCTGTCTCAGCTTCTGCCTCTGGAGCGACCTCTACTTCTTCAACAACCTCATCAGATTTTTCTGTGAGATCTTCTGTTGTGTCAGTCATAGGACTTACCTCCTCTGTCATCTTAGAAAGATTCATGCCTTTAGCACTATCAACTAAGAACTTAATCATGTCGGTTTTCTCTGCATCAGTTTTTTCTACAAAACCAATGTTCTTCATCGATACCCCCGACACTGGGTGATTCTCGGATTCATTATCAGACAGTATGACAAGGCCTGACTCTGCTTCCCAGAATACATTCTCCAACTCTGCAACGCCGTCGCCCTTAAGGACTGTTGCGTCATCTACCTTTTCGATAGATAGGATGTTGGCAAACTGATTTGCGGGGGAGTCAACAAGTGAAAGCTCTACGAGATCGTACTCTTTAATAATACGCACCTGAGAATCTGCCTTCTCATCGTATGCGTCGTCCCACTTTAACATTCTCCCACCAATTGAAAAACCTGTGTAGGTGCCGTCCATGACCTTTTCCCAGGTATCCTGGGCACCCTTAGAAATATACGCAGAAACATAAACGCCGCTATAGAATTTTTTGGTGTCGGGATCGAAATACTTATCCTCTTTAAAGGACACCATGCGGCCAACAGCAGAAGGCTGGTGCATCTCACGAATGTTTCCGCGAAAATTAGCGAAAGCCCCAAGGGATGCATCGGTTGTTACGATGTCATACTGCTTGTCTACATTGTCCAAAGTTGCAAAACCAGAAACTATTCTACGCTCTTCGTCAACTTTTGAGAACGGCATTGAGAGGCGAACGTCGTCGCCTTCAGTGTCCCAGTGGGCTTTAAAGATAGTCATACTAGCTCCATTATATACTGTGTTTTTTAAAATATTACGTTAATGTAACATTCTTTATTGTGAGGCTTCGCCTTCACCTTGTGCGTTGCGACCGCTAACAGTAGACGGACTATCTGATTGATTGTTAGATCTTTCAGAGTCTCTCTCCCTGTTACCCGCCAAGTTTGCTCTTGAGTCTGTAAGCTGACGAGCAGACATCTCAAATGGGTCGTCCCCGTCTGGGCGCTGTGGAAGGCCAAGCTCTTGACGTGCCTCGTTAGGTGTCATTACCTGAGTCTTTACGTAACGCTCAATGATTTGGGATTGTGCAATCTCGTCTGTTAGAGTTAGCTCATTAAACTTGAATTCAAGAATGTCTGTCTTTTCTTTGACAACCTTGTTGATCATCTTTTCCAGGTTCTTCTGAGCTGGTCTCGCTACCTGCTCTTTAAAGGTGCGATCCTGTGCAAGAGCAGAGGCAATGGAAGAAGCGTCTCCACCACCAATCTTAGAAAGTGGCACTTGGTGTGCAACCAAGATGTCATCTCTATTACGAACGCGGTATTCATTAAAGGATGCTTCTTGCACACCGTTTTCGATTGGTTCCATTTTGAACTCTACCTTGTTCCCATCACTGTCTCCAGGAAGAGGGATGTACAGAGTTCTGTGTGACTGGCCCCGTAGGCTGGTCTGGAGGAAACGGAACATTTTGTCTTCTGCTTCAGCAGATAGTTTTGCGCCTTTAAGAGTTACAACATAGCGGGGTACAGCTTTATTACCGAAGTAATCAATGTTGTACTGTGATGCTAGCTGGTCTCCGTGTAGTGAGGAAATGGCAGACATGATATCTGGGATACCATAAAAAGTGTTTAGTGGTGAGTATTCTTTGTAGTGAATAATTTCGTTAGGTCTTGAGTCATCAGTAATTGGGTTCTGGTTACGTGCCCCAAAGTTTCTAAAGTATACAACCTTGTTCCCAATTATTTGCACGTACCCGTCACGCAGTCGGCGCACACGCATTGTAGTTGATGGGATGTGTCCGACATATCCGATCTCTCCTTTTGTTGTTCTACCAATCTCAAGGTAACCGTTTCCGGTAGCCTGTACATCGGTGTAAAATTTCATAAGTGTGTGAGTGAAAGACTCTTCATCATTAAGAGTTTCTAGCCAATCCCGAAGCTCAATTCTTGCTCGCTCAATTCTATTACGAGCACGTTTTACAGCTTCTCTATCTTCATTAGTCTCAAGGCGAAGCATCGTTCTCTCGGAAAGGTGGAAGTCGTATCCTAGACCAACAATGTTTTCGACCTTTGCGTCTATAGCTGCGTGATTGGCGAAAGAGGTGTCGTAATAGTTTGCTAGTTCGTAAAGATTCCAGGGTGGTGTAATAACATCAAACATTCCGTATCCATTACGGAATACATCTCCTGGATTAATTTCTTTTGACTGTGCCCCGTCGATTCCTACCTGGTTAGTACGGGCACTTCTCATGTACTGATCAGATGGTGGCATCTGAAGGTTCTTAGCGATCCTATTAGAGCGTCGCTTAAAGTTTGTTTCAATACCTCGGTAGGACTTTAAGTTTTCCCAACTCTGATTAAACGGATCTTCTTTCTTGAACTGATCTTCGATCTGCTCTACATCATCAATTCGGGCACCAATAGTCCACTCGTTAGACATTAGCCCTCGTCTCCATATTGCTGAAGAGTATTCTTTGCTGCAATAACGGCACCAAGGTCGTTCATGTTAGGAATTAGGCCTTCCTTCATTCTGTCCACTTGCTCGCTGTGCTCTTCGTCTGAAATTTTTCGCATGTTTGAATAAAACTTTGCATTGCCTTCTTCTTGACCATAATATCTGGCAGCGTCCTGCAACTCTTGAATACGTGTAAGGTCACCCTTCATCGATTCAATTGACAAGGCGTTGCCATTACCGTCTGTAAAAGCTTTGCCGTTTGGTTTGTGCCACACGTATGTACCAAAGTTAGAGAAGTTCTCCTCGATAACCTGTACCTTCGTGTCACCAATTTGGCCTGGGAAACGTGGTTTTGGTTCTTTCATAACCACAAGTATAGCACACTATGCAGAATCTAGTATCTGTCGTGACCATCTAACGTCTTTAAAGGCACTATATCGGTAATTTCCTACATTCAATACGTAATTATCTGCAAAAACTATCCTATCTGTACCAACATATTGCTTATATATCTTACCTGGATCTAAGACAGTTGGTTCGGACTCAGAAAGGAATAGCACTTCTTGCCAAAGACTTTCATCCCAGTAGTCCCAGTTTAGAACATTGTCTGGCTCTGACCTTACCGCATACCATTTACGATATGCAAACCTTTCGGCTTCATCTTGCTCAGTTATTTGGTAAAGAGATATAGCGTTAAACAGTATAGGGCTAGTTACTCTGTAAGACCCACTGAACTCAGAGAAGTCGAGGGGCTCTGTGAAAGCTAGACCTATAACCGACCAAGAGTTTTGGCTAAGTACTGGTTTCTTTACGGACTTACCATCCATATTAAAGATAACGTTTTGATCCTGACTTCCAGTATTTCCATCAATTGCAAAGATGTAGCCCCTCTTGTTTGTTGCCTGCTCTCTAACAAGATAAAACTTTATTGTTTTTCCTTTTTCCTGTATTTCAAATATTTGAACGGGTGCTTCTGGGAAAAGGCCACTGTCATATCTCATAGCCATCTGGAAAGCACCTACCTTAAAAAATGAATTACGATTACTGTTAATTGGTAAAGATAACCCATGGTTGTCAGATATGCTAAAGTCCCCCCGCATTCTTAGCCCAGAGTTGCCAGTAAAGTACAGGTGTGGCGTTGACTTTTTATATATGCTGAATGGAAAAACTTCTTTGTAGTCAAAGGCTTGACCGTATTTGGTGTAGGGGAAGACTTCGGCACCAAACTTTGTCCCAATCTTGTTTGGTGAGGAACCCAGTGCTTGCGAAGATAGCTGCAGAGAGCTTATCCTTAGTGGGTTTGAAAGTATTCCGCCCACACTAACCTCTATGTGTATGTTGATAGACAGAGAGCTGAAATCTATTCCTGGTGGTGGATAGATAATGGTATCGTCTAGAACTTCGTATTTAGAGTTTAACCATTCATCCCCTGGCCTTACGACACCACCTTTATCTAAAAGAACTGTATTAGTAAATGTGCTTTGTGTGCTGTTTGATCCACTAGCTAGATACTGAAAGGTTATGTAAGTCTTTACTAGGGCACCTTCCGTATTGTACTTGTCTAAAGAAAAGTTAGACATTTTTGGATAATCTATATTTAATTGCAAAAAGTCTAAGTCTAGGTACTTTCTATTTGCTGGGTCAGAGACATACTTTCCAAAGTAACTAAGTGGCACATAGTCTTCCCAGTAGGAGTCAATGCCTATGTCTAATTTAAAGCTGTTAAACTCTATTTTTGGTATAAGGGTGTAGCTAGCTAAGTGAGGAAGAATATCTACCTTGTCAAAGTCCGGTGGGCCTCCACCATCTAGCTCCAAAGGCCAGAAGTCTGTGTCTGGATTGCCACCATCGTAGAATAAGCTTCCTCCATAAAGATCAAAAACATTTTCGTAATCTAAGGGAATTCCTCTAGAAGAAAACAGAGTCTCTATCTTTTTTAAGTTACGACTGGTAGAAAATCCTATCCTGTATATCTTGCCCTTAAATGTTTCAGAAAGGTTTGAGCTTCCTCCGACAAAAACTTTTATATTTTGTTTTGTTCCAAAGAAGGAGGCCATCTGCTGACCAAAGTTAGAAATTAGTCTAGGAAGATGTAGCCCGACTAAAAAAATTTTTGAAGCTTGGTGTCCGTAAGATTTGTATATTTGCTGGGTAACAGTCTGTCCATTTGTAGACTTGTATTTAAAATCATAAGAAACAACATAGTCTTCGTATGTGTCTGATCCAATTATCGTTGTTTCTTTTTCTAAAGCTATTGTAAGTCTGGAGCCTTTGATGTCATTTACAAGCTCAAAAAGGACTTGCCTATCATCGCTTAGCTCTTCTATTTCAAAAACTCCATAGAGGCATTTTGTGTCATCCTGAAGAAGGTTTAAGTTTTCAAAGAAAATATGCCCCTCAGTATTGTCCCATCCAGAGTTTGGTTTTAGACTTATAAAATTGCTTCCTAAGAGTGGCTGAGCATTTTCCAGATCAAAGTACCACTGCTGCAAAGACTGGTCATTAAACTTGATGGTTGGCAAGGTATAGTCTGGAAGAGATAGCGACTGAGCCTCTGGAGTTAAATTTTCTACAACGGCGTCGCTCCAAGTTCCCATTCTTGGATAGTAATAGTTTTTTGCATAATTAGAAAAAGAGTAATCTACAAACATTGAGTCGGACGAGTTGAGACCTTTAATATTGTTAGGCGACTCTACGCCCTGACCATATACAAACCTTCTCTTAGCAACAATTGCAGCAACCTCATATGGATATATTCCCACACAGTCTAGCTGAATAAGGGGCACCTCGTCATAAGCATAAAACCCGAGCCAATCCTGATCGTTATCTTCTTCGTCAAACTTTTCTGGATACTCAGTAATTTCTGGATCTGTACTAAAAGATATAACCTCTTCGCCATTAAGAACAAGGCTTGCCCTCTCTGGCTTTAGCCTAATATCAATTAGCATGGGCCTGTCCCATTCTCCAACATAGTGGGATGCTACGGAGTCATTAATCTTTAGCTTTAAGAAAGGTCCCTCGACATAGAGACCATCTGTAGATGATATTGGTCCAAATATTCTTTTTGGCAAAATACTATTTGATTGAATCTTTGTCCAGAACTCTACAGTAAAGTTTTTGTATTTCCCTGACTCATTCATAAAGCCAAAGCCAGGAACAATTAGTGATGGCCTGTTTGTGTTGGGGAATATAACTGTGCTGTTAAAAGCCCCATACACCAGGGGAAGTCCAGAGTTCTTTGCATATAGAATTTTGTCTCTTGACAGGTAATACCCTTGGGCACCATCTAATCCATAAGGCAAAGCTGGTACGCCCTCAGAGTCAATGTTTATGTTGTCGGGAAGTGCCTCTGGAACAACCCCCAGAGACTCTAGATGAAACTCTTCTGCCCACTGTCCGATATTGATACCGTTAACAGCAAACTGATACGGTGTTGCATTTTCTTCAAAAGCTACCCTAATGACAAACCTTAGATTGTAGTATTCATCTGGCAGGGTAAAAGTCTCTGATATAAAAGCCCATTTACGCTCTGGGGAGATTGTGGTACTTCTTGTTACTACTAACGGATCAGGTCCGCCGCTTGGGCTTTCGTCATACTGATATTCAATAAATACCGTTGCTGTTCTGTCATATGTAAAAAAGTAAGCACCAATTGCAACTGAGCCAAGTTCTGAGCTAAGCTCTCCCGTGTCAAAGCTGTTGGGGCTGATAAAAGTAGTGTTGCCACTATTTCCGGGTGTTTCAATTACTCCACTAACATAGGAGTTTCTGAATGGTGCAAACGGTGGCTTTTCTGCAAAAGGCAGTCCAGCGTTAGCGTCAACTACAGTCGCCCCTTCTTTTGTCCAGTTATCTAGGTTTTGATTTGCTTCGCTAATTAAGGAGATGTAGTCAGTAGTATCGTCAAGAGCCCAAAGAGCAGTTGGCTGCTCAGAAAACACCTTTGTGGCGTATAGGTTAAGGGATGTGGTCATATGATCTCCTAATATATTTTAACATAATAGGAGTTTCTTAAATCTTGTATATCTTGTATCTAATAATAGCAATACCTGATGCTCCAGCAGCTCCAGCTTGGTGATAGTTCTCATACCCCCCAAAGCCTGCGCCTCCACCAGAACCGGTCCTAGCCTGTCCAGCACTTGGTGCATAGTTGTCGTTTTCTCCAACAGTGGCACCTCCCCGGCCTCCGCCACCAATTCCACCATTTCCTCTGGCCCCTCTATTGGCGGTTTGACCGCTTCCACCACCACCGCCAGCAAAGTGTCCCGAAGAACCCGTTCCGGTTGCCGCTGTCCAGTCTGAAAGACTCGTGCCAGCTCCACCTGTATACCCAGATCCATCGGCCGCAGAGCCACCCGCCCCGCCTCCTCCGGTTGCATAACCTCTGAGGAATCCATTTCCAGATGTACCATCAGTATTTCCACCAGAAGCTTCGTGTCCGTTAAAGAATGAAGAGGATCCAGGGTATGCCGGAGCCATTGATTTGCCAGAGAAGTGCGGTCTGCCCTGTGCCCCAGCGCCACCACCACCAATGGTTATTGAGTACTGACCAGCCTCTAAAAATTCTTCCCCAACTAGAACTTCTCCGGCACCGCCACCTAAGCCTTTTCCGCCACCTGCTCCTCCACCAACAACCATATACTCGATTGTTCCTCTAACATCAAGAGTAAATGTTCCTGAGTTGATAAAAGTGTGATACTTGTACCCCCCGGCAACGGTAGGCTGTGTAATAACTCCACCGGAAGCTATGATTTCTCTAAAGCCTTTATTGTTTCCTCTAAACCTAAGTCCTATTTGGGGGTACATGTATTAATTATACCATTAAGAAAGTGCTATACCGGAACTCTGATGATGGCTAGCCCCGAGCCCCCGCCATTACCGTTTGATCCACCGCCACCAGTATTTGCTAGGCCTGCAGCATTTCCTCCGCCGCCTCCTAGACCTCCCGCACTAATGCTAACTCTTCCATCGTATGCGCTGCCTGATCCTCCACCACCATAATACACTGTTCCAGAAACGTTCTGTCCTGTTGTTGTGGCCAAGCCCCAGTCTGAATAGGCGGATGTTCCGACACCCCCAGCGCCGCTTACACTCGAGGTTGAGTTTAACCCTGCGCCTCCAGCACCACCACCGCCACCGCCGCCTTCTACATATACCCCGTTGCCTCCAGCATTTCCATAGAATGTATTATTAAGAAGTGGGAAGCCTCCACTTTCGTAAATACTACCACCAGAACCAGATGCGCCACCCCTATCTACTGGTCCTTGATAATTTCCGCAACCAGAACCACTACCAAAAGCAATAGCCCTGTTTTGTCCTGGGTTAGAACCTGTTCCTATGAGGGTGTCTGATCCTCTGGTATAACATGTCCCTGGACCTCCCGCAGCAACAGAAACCGGATATGTTCCAGCCTCTAAAACTATAAAGTCGCTAAATACTTGGCCAGCACCGCCACCGCCGCCACCACCGGTACCACCTCCGCCACCGCCTCCAACTAAAAGAACCTCAACCCTTCCTGATCTTTGAACAGTAAGTGTGCCGGAAGTCGTAAACGTGTGATACTCATACCCACCAGAGGTTACCACCGTACCATCAGAAGTGATAGTTGCGTCAACATCTGCTGTAGTTACCCAAGCAGTGCCGTTCCATATTTTTGCATTAGTTACCATTAAGGTGTCTCAATCCACAGGTCTCCGGTTTGCAAAGTATAAGCAATTGATGGATCTGTTGCTCCAACATAAATCTTTGTACCAGGATCTCCGTCTGTATTAATAATAGTTGCATCATTGACCCAAGCCGATCCGTTGTATACCAAAGACTCTCCAGTGGTTGGTGAATCAATGGTCGTGTCTGTTAGGCTGTCAACAGTAGAGGCTGGAGTTTCATTAACCCAGTCCCCCGAAGCAGAATCAAAAACTAATGCCTGACCATCTGTAGGCGATGTAATCGTTACATCATTAAGATTATCAAGATTAGCGTTGGGAGCTTCTGGATTTAAACGCCATACCGCCTTGGTGCCATCGTAAATGTACTGCTCAAAGGTGTCACCGTTTGATGGGTTAGCAGGAAAATCCAAGGCTGCCATTTAAACTACTCTCCAGCCTCTACGAGTTCCCAAGATTTAGAGCTTTCATCCCATGTATACAGCCCTCCATCTTCTGGGTAAGAAACCGGAGCAATCCAAGAGTAGGTTTCTTCGTCCAAAGTCCAGGAAGCATAAGCCTGGGGTGGCAAGAAGGCATCTAGCGCCTCATCGTATGTATATCCGATACCGGCGTAATTTCCACGGAAAGGTGTTCCACCCTCAACGTGCTCTCCTGCACGGGTATTGTAAGAAGTACGCTTACAAACCTGATTCTTCATTTCGCCGTAGTACTCTTCCCAAGAAGTAATTCCTTCTGCAAGATCTTCTTCGTCCTTACCCACAATAACCTGAGTAACGACATTGTTTTCATCTAAAAATGCATAGTGTGCCAATTTTTCCTCCATTTGTTGTGGACTGTTTGGTTTCAGCCGCATAACTATAATATCATATTTGTGCAGCTTGTTAAATAATTATGAATCTGTCTACTTTTAGAATGATATCGTTCCGGTACCAGCCGTAAAGGTAATTACGGTGTCGCCATCAACTGTATCTGTGGAATATGTTAGGCCTGGAGATATTGTTGGTGTTCCGTATATGTTGCTAAACCTAACAATTACAATCCCAGACCCTCCCGCGGGTCCAGTGCCTACTTTGCCGCCGCCACCATCGCCAGTGTTTGCTGCACCCGCCACACCAGACTGATTTCCACCCTCCCCAAAGCTAGCCTGAGTTCCGGTAATGCTTGAGCTAAGTGGTGGACCAACCGTACTGCTATTAGGCGCGTCCCCACCGGCACCACCGCCGGTTCCTCCGTCACCATTGCCCCCACCGGCAGTTCCATTACCGCCTTGAAGGTCTGTCCCCACTCCACGAGGTCGGCCACCGTCACCACCGCCGCCGCCGCAGCCCCCGTTTCGACCACCTGTGCTTCCGGCGCGACCGCCACCACCACCGCCAAGAACAGTAATTGTGCCAAAAATTGAGTCCCCACCATTGGCACCCTGTGCGCCATCTGCGGTACCGCCGCCAGCGCCGCCTGCACCAACTGTTACCGCATAAACAGATCCAGGCGTTCCTGGCAGGGGGTCGCGAGTGTCTGAATTGTCTCCAGATCTATCTGTAGCAAAGTTAGAAAAAGCTCCTCCAGCGCCTGCGCCACCGCCTAGACGACCTCCTGTGGGACTCCCTCCACCACCACCACCACCTGCAATAGCAAAAACATAAATATCAGAGTCACCTTGTCCGAACGATGTAGACATTCTGCGATATCTAACAAAATTTGACAGAGAGCTGTTTGCCATAGAATTAACAGCCATTGGTTACCCTCCTAGCTAATCTCAGATCCGAATGCGTGAAAACAAGTGTCGTATGCTGAGCTTTTAACCTGAATAGAATCTCCGGCAGACAGTGTAATCCCTAAAGTAAGGGTTGTCGTGTCACTAGCTGGCAAAGCCACTTCTTTGGCCAAAACGTTTCTGACGCCAGCGGTATCGCCACTTGGAACAACGTGAATAGTAAAGTCTGTTGCTGTAACTGCAACGTTTGCAATTGAAATTGTTGAGACTACCGCTTCCGTTGCAGCTGGAACCGTATAAAGTGTTTGCAAAATACCTGCATCATCTCCGGTCTGCCCTAGAATTTTATAGTTTGTTGCCATGTTATGCTCCCATTAATAAAAAGTTTGTTTCAAATCCTCCTGCGGAGGCCCCATTAACCCATTCAGATCCATTATACACTAACGCTTGGCCAATAACTGGAGAATCTGGATTAATTTTAACTCCATCAATCCACTCAGATCCGTTGTATTGAAGCACCTGCCCATTTGCGGGGGATGTAATTGTGGTGTCTGTAAGGTTTGAAATGTTGTTATAGCTCAGAACCTGGTTTCCGGACTCTACCCACTGAGCAGAATTTCCATCGTCATAGTAAACATAAGTAATGCCTTCGGTCGTGTCAAACCATGCGTCACCACTGGTTGCTGGATAAGGCTTGGTGTCTGAAACAATAAACCTGGTAGCAACGCCTTGTGCGTTTACATTCCACACCCCGCGAGTAGCGTCATAAATGTAGCTACCATAAATGTCACCTTCAGATGGTGAAGATGGGAAGTCTAGAGCTGTCATAGTTTATATTATACACTAATTTAGTTATACTGTTTTCTAGTCCAAAAAAAGTCGCGGTATCTATTCCAGAACCTGCTAGAAAGTTTCGCTGCCTGTCTTTCAATTCTCTTAAAGTCTTCTTCTCCAGAGAATGACATCTTGTAAGACTCTCTCTTGAATGGAATGACTTGTGCCATTGGTGTTCCTGCGGGTACAATTCCCGTCCAATCAGGATCATTCATTAAGAAAGGAAAGTTGCCATTTAGATTAAACTTATCTGTATCCATTACCCCAGAGAATATCTCAAAAAGAGAGTCGTCTCTGTTTAGCGGAGGAACGACTAGGCATGAGTATCCTGCGGGAGTTTTGATTCCCCAGGGGTTAAACATCTTTGGTACGGCAGGTACTTTCTGAGCCCCCTTGTGTGTTTCTAGTTGAAACTGGTGGTGAAACTCAATGAAGTCTAGACTAGACCACTGAAAATATTGTTCGCCATCTTTTTTGACAACGTTAAAATCTGTTGGCGTTGGTATGATATAACCAGCAGTCAAAGAGTCGAAGAATGGCATACATTTTTTGACGGTAGAGCTTGGCTTGTTAGTTTCAAACTCCATTTCTTTAATGTTGTTTCTGTATGACTTAATGTCTTTATACCACTGAGGAAGTCCATTCTTTGCTGGATAAGGATAAAACTCTTCGTCTATCAAGCCTGTTGTATCTGTAAATTTTACATTTACAGCCATAGAATACCCCTTAAAAATTAACTATCTAAAACTTCTGGCAGATCAGTTGCGTACCAGTCCCAGTCGTCCAAACCAAAATTCCAGAAATATTCTTTTCCTGGTTCTTCTGGTTTTGGAGTTGCTGGCTCCCAGTCTAGCAGATCTTCATTAAAAATCCAAGATGGGCTTGGCTGTGGTCTAATAAAAACATCGCTTTCTGGATCGTATAAATATCCAGTACCAGCAAACCTACCTCTAAAGTTACCATTATAGCTAGTTTGAATCCAGACACCGCCAAATTTATTTACTATTCTTTGATACCCCTCGTCACCATTAGGGTCATCGTTATTGCCAACCACAACCCTTAAAACAATGTTGTCTTCGTTAATTTCTGCCCAATGTGACATGCCTACTCGCTAACCGGATACCTAACAACTACTACGCCAGAGCCTCCACTTGTTCCGCCGCCACCGGCGCCACCTCCAGTATTTTCTGTACCAGGGCTTCCTGCTTCACCTGGTCTTGTACCATATCCGCCGCCACCGGAGCCGCCGCTGCCGCGGGAGCCCCATCCCCAGGGATAAGCCACCTGGGCACCACCCCCACCGGCATAAAAAACAGAAGAGCCGGTAATAGTTGAAGCTACTCCGGCCCCACCAGCACCACCATAGGCTCTCTTGTTGTCTCTGTTACCGTTTACGTTTCCATAGCCAC
>Ga0209138_1000429_pt1 | contig 41859 bp, 56 predicted proteins | sample SaaInl3SG_22_DNA_FD_184645 | JGI IMG/M metagenome (GOLD analysis project Ga0209138, IMG submission 184645) | Marine microbial communities from expanding oxygen minimum zones in the Saanich Inlet - ESP_153SG_22_DNA (SPAdes) (version 2) | ecosystem: Environmental > Aquatic > Marine > Intertidal...
TAAGTCTAACATCAAGTGTTCTTGCAAGCTCGCCGACTCTAGCAAATGCTTTTTCGCAATACGCTCGAACATCAGGTTGCTGCCAATAGTAAGCCCAGTCAGACTGAGTGTAAACAGGAAGGACATCGCTGCCAAGTCGAACCATTCGTAATTCATGTGGTAAACTCCCTACGTATTCAATCAAGTTGTAGTACGATTGAATGTTATGCACCATGATATCCCACAAGCGTTCTTCGGCAACATCACGTGTTTGTCTATTTAACCATTGTACTGTAGTACTACGTGTATTCAATGGTCGCTGAATTTCTTCGAGTAGTTTCTTCTTCTGCGTTTGATCTGGATGCATATATTTACAAGCAAACCCTATACGTCTAGTTTGTTGTTTCATATAATCGCCAGCAGTAGTAAACTTCAAATCAATATTCATCAAGTAAGGCCCATGTTTCGTTATAACTGTTAACATTATAACAAAATCCAAGGTCCTTGTCAATGATTATTTTTTTCAACGGATAGTCATTTCCTCCGGGCATTTGCTTATCTCCAAAGAAATATAAGATATCTTTAGGATCAAACTGGTTAGCTATTTGACTTTTATCACTACCTTTTGGAAAAATATCAATACTGATTTCACCACCAACTACTGCTTGAAGATCAGGGAATAGTAGGTTAAAGTTGTGAGCAATATAAGCACGTTCGTCCTGCTCTTCATCCCATACAACGTATTCAGCACGTTGTTGTACATCGGCATTACGTCCTACTATGCTGTAGTTTACCATGCCCGGACGATGTTCAAAGTGTAAGCCTGTGCGAAGATGAAAATTACTAAACGTTAATTGTTCGGATAACCAGTGATGTGCATATTCAGGAAGCACCCAGTCATCAGTCTTGATGTTTATACCCTTTTCCCATACATCACATCCTGAACAGTTGTAAACTCTGCTTACTTTTTGCAGAATAGTTTTACCGAGTTGTTCTTCAGTCTTAGGATAATCACTACCTGTTATTAGATAAACATCATGGTTATCACAAAAATCTAAAAAAAACTTTTCAAACTCACTGTCGATTTTTTGACGGCTAGGGGTCAGAGTACCATCCACATCAAATATAAATTTATCAGCCATGTTAGTTATCGTATGTATACCAACCTGTACAGATGTACTTGTGTCCGCTATAAATTGGATTGCCTCTATGCGGATGGGTAATTCCAGCGGGCCACAATACTACTCTTCCTGCCTTAGGTTGTACTTTAATTCCTTGATAAAGATACTCAGTGTCACCACCGTGTTCGGGATCAACATCATTTAAGTAAAGCATGTATACTAGCATTCTCGACGATGAAGCAATACCGCCATTTTCAACATGCCACACATGATATCCTTGTCTAGGACCAGTGCGTTGCATACTCATTCCTTTTGGAGTATGCTGTTCTAGAGACTTAATAATATCGTATTTGTTTGCATATTGTTCATAACATGTTTGTAGTCCATTATAAAACTGTGCGGCAATATCAGGATGATAATAATGCAATCCCCAATGAGGAGACCAGTCATACATTACTCTGTCATCGCTATTCTGCTGAATATTTGATGGATTAATAGTTTCATGAGCATCGTGAAAGATCTCAAATTGTTGCACTAAACTATCGCAATATTCCTTAGTAAATACGTCATCGTATACTTCTATCATTGTATCCATTATTTCCAATTCTCCTTTACAAATTTGTCTTCTACTATTGCCGGGTTAGGATCACCGTGGAATACTGCTACACAACAATCAGCATGTGGTTGAATATCATTTTTTACAGTAGCAAATTGCCTAACACCGTTTTTTACTCTTAGTTCGCTTCGATCTCTAATTTCCCATTTATAGCTCTGTATCCACGAATCGGGCCAAAATTTAATTCTATCTCGACTTAGCCGCCATATCCAATCTTGATCTCCGTGTAGTGCTTGAGCACCTTGGGGATTAACATTAAACTTTTCCCAGATAAATCTTTGTGTGCCAGCATTCCATGCCATAACACTACTATTCAGACTTTTATAATTTGAATGAAATTTTCTATTAAAATCTCTAATACCGATAAAGTCATTTTTCCACACAGACGTAAGTTTGTCAATATTTCGATGAATAACAATATCCAAGTCCATATACAAAATTCTTCCTGTAAGCGGAAGCCGAGGATCGAACATATGTACTTTGTGCCACCATCCTCTTTTGTACCCTGCATTGGGCTGTACAATACTTCTAACACCGTGAATAGGCTTCGGATCATCAGTTAGGCATACTACTTCATGCGGAACTGTACAGTGCCGTTTTACCATGTTTCGAAATCGTTCAACATATTCAATGCCGTATTTGTTTCCAAATCTAACACATAAAATTGATACTGGTTCTTCATCTGTAGGAGACTGTTGTGATTTTAGAGCAATGTTTCCTTGTTTTTCTAATCGACGTTTTTCTTTTTGAAGTCTTCTTTCTTCTTTTTCGCTCATCTGCTGTGCCATGCTTCTACATCCTCAGGCGAATTAATTTCTATACCATTAAAGTATACACTCTGTGTGCCAATTCGCCAACCGCTTTTTAACCAACGCAACTGTTCTAGTTGCTCAATTGTTTCTTCTTGTGTAACTTTTAGAGTAGGATAAGTTTCGAGTGCGTGTCTCGTGTATCCATATACACCTAAGTGCCATTCGCCGTAGCCGGTAAGTCCTCTTCCAAACCATAGAGCTTGATTTGGATAGGCATGTATCATTTTAACTGAGTTAGGATCGTTTTGCATACAAGGAGGCATGTCAGTGTAAACTGTACTTACAGAATAATTATAGTTCAGACTTTCAGCACACTTTTCGATCATGTCAACTGTTACGTCTGGCATGTCACCTTGCACATTAATGAATCTATCATACTTGTCAAAGAAGTCGTGTTTAACTGCACCTGCACATCGTTCAGTGCCGTTTGCATAATCTACTTCTTCAATCCAGCAGTTACTGGCTCCAAACAGATTAAAGATACGCATGTCGTCTGTAAGCACATACGTATCAAGTCCTGTCTTGCGACAGCGTTCGTACACTCTGCGTATCATTGGAATATTATCCAAAGGTATTAAAGGCTTACCTGGTAAGCGTGTACTGCCGTATCTAGCGGGTATAAGAATAGCGGTGGATGTCATCAACAACTCTTTCAAAGTCTTCTATACGCAACATATTAGGTCCGTCGCTTGGTGCATTGTCTGGGTCAGCGTGTACTTCTAAAAAGAAGTTACTAATACCTAAAGCACTAGCTGAACGAGATAAGCCAGGAACATAATCCCTATTCCCGCCGCTACTACCTCCGTTGCCACCTGGTTTTTGTACTGAGTGCGTGGCGTCCAAAACAATAGGACAATCAAAATTATCAAGCATATAGTTAAGGCCGGTAAAATCGACAACCAAAGTATTATATCCAAAGCTAGTTCCCCTTTCAGTTATCCAAACTTCTTTAGCGTCTGCACACTTACTTAGTATTCCTGCAACGTCCCACGGTGCTAAGAACTGTCCTTTTTTGATATTTACAATTTTATCTGTAGCACAAGCGGCAGTAATTAAATCCGTTTGTCTGCACAAGAATGCAGGAATTTGCAATACATCGACAGCATCTTTGAAATGATGCTGTATCAAATTTATCTGCTGTACATCGTGTACATCTGTTAATATCTGAACACCTAGTGTTTCTTTTAATGCACGGAAGTCTTCCATAGTCGGGCGCATCCCAACACCGCGCTTACCGTTTGCACTTGTGCGATTTGCTTTATCGTAACTGGCTTTAAAATAATATTCAATGCCATACTTGTCGCACACACGTTTACACTCTTTAGCAATCTCTGCTGACTGTGCTAGTCCTTCATGTTGACATGGTCCTGCTATAATTCTCATTTTATCCTTCATAAATTGCTGAGTTTGCTCCGTGTTCTGCACACTCTACTCGTACACAATAACACCGATTGTCTGTTGCTTCGCGAATCAGTTTGTCTGCAAAGTTAAATGCGTGTTCTGCAAATTTCTCTGCACCTACACCATCAAAGATACGTAGCTCTGCTAATCCAAATTCTTCCATTTCCTGCAATTTGTACAAGAAAGGATCGTTACGATCGACTGCTACTTTGTGATCGAACATATCTTCCAACCAGGCCTTGAGTGGCTTTAGTCCGCCGAAGTCAACTGCCCAGTTCTTATTATCTAGATGATCGCAACCAAATGTAAATGTAAATGCTAGACTATAACCATGTAGCAAATGACAGTGTGAATGATCTGCGTTAGGTTGACGGAACACTGCTGATAAGCCAATGTTGTGTCCGTAGTGTTTAGTGCTTAAATGTCTTGCCATATATTTTCTCCTATTAAATATGTGGCGGCAGAATTAGAAGGGGTGACGCCAAGTCCTATACTTTATATATGATAGTATATAGTATAATTACTCAGTTGTCAAGTGTTATTTGATATTTTCTAACCGGACATTGTCACGTTGCCATTTAGCCGGCATTTCCCAGTCAGAAGTTTGAAATATTATAAAATCGTTATTTGGAAATGATTCGAATACTTTTCCTATCTGATGTATCCAGTATGACGGATCAACGGGTTTAGAGTTAGAATCATTGTAGTTGTTAGTGTCTTTATAAACATTGTTAATTCGAGCATTACTAGAATACAGATCAAACCCTACTAATATAACAGTACTACTTTGTAATGCTCCGAGCAAGACAGCATACGGTCCACTGCCCCAATGAAACGGTTCGTCTTGTTTTACTTTTACTATATAAGGAATTTCAGGTACTGAAAGAACATTTGAATATCCGATACTTTTATAGTAGGGTATATAATCTTCTCTAGTATAAATCTTTGTGTTCTTTGTGTTCGCGTGTCTAACTGCTTCTTCGAGCATTCGCCTATCTGCACATACAAGATGTTCAACAGCAATTTCTCTGCAAATAGCATTGCACCCGATGATGTCGTAATCTTTCGAGAACGTTTTTAGATCAAGTAGGTTACGACTTTCGCCATTGCCTACTACCATTACAGTCATTTTATTATACTATTTGTCCAAACGGAGACCAAAGACCAGGAGCACCAGTTCTAACACAAACCCAACCAATGTGTCCTTTTTGTGACGGCGCTTCATTCCAAATAATATCGCCCTGTTGATATTGTCCGCTATCGGGAGGTGCGCTTGCTACAGTATGTAATCTGCTACCAAATTTAATACTGCCGCGTACATCTAAGTCAGCTCTAGGATCTGCGTTATTGATACCAATCGAAACTTTGCCATGTACTTTTACTTCTGTTGGAGATTGTGTTGTATTGCCTAAATGTATGTTTCCATTTGCTTTGACTGAGATTCTCGGAGTGTCGTCAGTAACTATCAAAAAGTCTTTTGATGCAAACGTTCCAACCTTTCCTGCTTCAAAATTATGTGTACCTAACATAGTTTCGACACCATCTTCAGCTACACTTAATCCTGCATGAGGAGCATCAGTACCTAAACCAAGTCTGTCTGAACCTGCATCATAATACAGATAATTGTTAACTGACATTGAGCCATCAACAATTAATCCTCGAAGTTTACCTACCTCACGTAAGTTACTTCTAGTAATACCAGCTCCTAAACTTTCGCTGTCTAAGACTTTTACACCGTTAACTTGAAGTTCTTTGCCTTTTGCAATATCAATTGTTTCTGAGCTAAAAATTCTGTCCGGTGAACTTACCATTACAAATTGTTTGGTATAGTCCTGTCCGGCCCAGTAAAAGCCTTTGTTATAGATATCGCCTCTAAAGGCAATTGAAGCATTTGCAGTATCAGTTGCAATTGCTTCTGCTAGTTCATTAATTACACGGTTTAAGTTATCTCTGCTCATGCATATATTTATGCATTTAGGAAACTTTTAATAGTATAGTATCTGCGTTGATTCTTCCATTTAGCTTAATATCGACAGTTTTAATATCATCAATAAACTTACGCAGTGCAACCTTGCCAGCACTCTTAAATTGTTTAAGTTGCTCTTCCGGTTTACGCAGTGTCTTTTGAATACTAGCAGTTTCATCAAAGCCGATAATAGTAGTACCTTTAACACTAAGTCCTGTACCTTCGCGCTTCATTCCCTTAGGATCGACATTGGAAGCGATATACTTACCAATCTTACGTGTCTTAGTATTAAACACCCAAAGCTCGTTTGCTCCTACAATGTCTACAGGATTGACACTTGCTAGGCTGTACTTACTATCCGTCTTAGCATACTTGAGCTTCTCTACCAGTTTGTCTGAACTCTTAGGCTTAGCTTTGCGTGGCTTACGTGTTGCTTTTGCTTGATCAATAATAAAGTCTAGTTCTGCATTTACAGTTTCAATTGCTTTGCGATATTTGGCAATATCTGCTTTCTTAAGATGTGCATACCCGTCTTTGAGTTGCTCCCACATGTCTTGATCATGTTCGCTCATCTTAGCTAACTTTGCTTTTGTTGGCATGCGTTCTAGATCGTCATAGTCTGCAAGTACACCGTCGTAGAATGTTTTCATCTTGCGAGCGTGTGCTTGACTAGGTTGTAGTTTTTGAAAATGTTTCTTAAAGTCAAAGCCTTTAGGATCAAACTTACTAGGATCACGTGTCCATTCTTCTAACCATTCATCGATAGCTTCTGCCATTTCAAATGATTGATCTCGAATACGTTCTTGGATAGTAGGCACATACTTTTTAGCATTAGCCTTTTCTTCTTCTTTCTGTTCTTCTACAATGCCTTCGCCGGCAGCAATAGCACGTTCGATACGTTTCTTCAGAAACTCTGTAATAGGCTTCTTACTGCCCATTGTACCTGGAAGACTCTCCCAAAACTCATTCTCTTTTTCACTATAGTCAGGAGCACCGTCTAGCAATATGCGAGCAACAATGCCTGCTGTTACACTCATTTCACTTGCTTTAGCAGCCTTGGCTTGTTTAATCTGTTGTTTGCTATACTCGCCGCTGGCTTCCATCCACTTGAACACACCTTGGTACAAGTCTGCAGGTTTAAAGTTTTCATAATAAAAAGCACGACAAATTTCGCGATGACGATGGATTTGTTCACCAGTCCATTCTTCCCAACCTTCCCAGCCAGGTGATGCAATTTTGCCACCTCGTTTAATACGGGGCGCCGCACGTGGTGCTTTCTTTTTTACTTTGATGCCTGCTACTGTTGCCATGTGAGTTTCTCCTAACTATTTGTGTTAGTATATAGTCATTAATTTAAAAAGTCAACCTTCTTTGTATAACTTTCTGAGGAACCATTTATTTTCTTTAATGTATTCTTGAAATTCTAAGCATTCTTCGTTATGATATTGTCTTTCGTCTTTATTTTCGTAATACTTGTTTCTTACAAAAATTCGAAAAGGGGATTCGGTAGCCGGGTGTTCCCATACCATTGATAAGTCTTCAGTGTACATAGGCGTCTCCTCTATTACTTGTTCCACTATTATACTAAAAGTATTATTTTTTGTCAAGTAATTTTAAGTTCAGAACAAAATTTTCAACTAACAGTTTAACAATAATTGCACCATCTGTCAACGGATTCCTTTCCATTTGTAACACATGTGTTGCCATCATTATATAGGCTTGGTCCTCAGAGATATTTAAATCACCCCAATCAATAGGATCAAACTCCGCACCTTCTTTTGCTAAGATTACAAGGTTGCGGATTGCCTCGTCATCTGGTTCAAACATATTTGTCATACTAATACCTGTACTAAATTCATTGCTACTGCTGTTCCTGTGATAGAACTACCAATCATAATAGCCCTGTCACTCCAAGCCATACCTACATATACCCAACAGATGCTGGATAGCAAGTATAAAACTTGTCCGTAACTACCAAAGCCTGCGCTGATGATAAACACACCTGCAACAGCAAGGATAGTCGCTGTCCACTTTACATACCAGTCCGGTGTGCCTGTAGGCGTAGTAGGCGTAAGATCCTCTACTTCTGTTTGCAGTTCAGACAGTTCTTGTTTTAGTCGCTTGCGTTCTTTTGACAACTCCATCGCAAGGTTACGAGCCCTACTTTCAGATGAGGCTTCTTTGTATTCTTCTTGTGTCGTTGTATCGTCTAAATTTTCCAAATCAGTCCCAGAGATTTTCATAATATTTTCCAAAGAGTCTAAACCCATTGCTCATACGTTCTTGATGCTTCTGTCTACCTTCGTCGTCTATCCATTCAAACCGACCAAATAATTCTCTTTTATCTTTGCTTTCAATGTACGGTCCATAGTAATCATCTTTCCAATCATCACGACACTTTTGTTCAAATGCCCAGATCATTTCGTCCATTACCCAATCCCAACGTTCAAAGAACTTAGGATCAGTTTCGCCTAGTTTGGCATATTTGTTTTGCTGTGCTTTTGTAGCACGTAGTTCTTTTGGCACATCTGCCATGTCAACAAACGGAGCACCGTGTTTAGTTTCTTTCAACTGCTTGAGCATAGGCAAGATGATAGGAGCAAGAGTATGATCCATACTCCAAGTATCCCAACGGTCTATGCGTACTTTTACTTTCTGTGTACGTCTGTCAAACCACGCCCAGTTAAACACATTGTACACGCTTTGTATAGCGTCCTCGAGTCCTTCTAAGAACGCTTCTTTAAACGGCTGATGCTTGCCCGGACCTAAACCTTTAGTACCGTACTCCGGCCAATTAATAAGCCCGTACTTCTTTTCCATATAACGTGTATGGATACGACACACAAGTCTGTTTGGATAATTAGATATCTTGACTTTCATAGTTTACCACCATTACATATTCTTCTCTGCCGGGCAAGCTAAACGTGTTAGCATACGACATTGCTTCGTTGACGTCATCAAACAGCACAGGACGCAAGTCCCACATGTCGCACTTGCCGTTATCTTCTGTAACAAAGATCCAATCATCTTCTTCTACATCAATACAGACCATTACAGCCCATTTACCATCTGTCTGATCATCAATCATTCTAAAATGTCCGCAATCTTATGTGCTAGTTTACGGAACCACATTTCGTCATGTCCGCGAGTAGTTTCTGCCGCTGTACCAATACGGATACCACTTGTTTCTACAAAGCTACGTGGATCATTTGGGATACCGTTTTTGTTTACAGTGATGCCATTTTCTTCCAACAAGTCTGCGGCTTCACGCCCACTGTACTTGCTGTCGCTTAGATCCACAAGGATAATATGACTGTCAGTACCGCCTGTTTGCACCGTCATATTGCGCTGTCTAAGCACGTCACACATAGCTTTAGCGTTACGTACAACGTCTGCACTGTACTGCTTAAAATCGCTTGTATTCGCTTCTATGAACGCTTGTGCTTTAGCGGCAACAATGTTCATCAACGGACCACCTTGTGTACCTGGGAAAATAGCACTGTTAAAGTAACGGCTCAATCCTGCATCGTTCCATAGGATAATACCGCCACGTGGTCCACGCAGGGTCTTGTGTGTGGTACTTGTAACTACGTCAGCATGTGGCACAGGTGACGGGTACACACCGCCTGCAATAAGTCCTGAATAGTGTGCCATGTCTACAACAAGATACGCACCTACTTTATCTGCAATCTTTCTAAATCGTGCCCAGTCAATCTCACGTGGATATGCACTTGCACCTGCAACAATAACACTCGGTTGCACTTCAATTGCCTGTTCTTCAATAGCATCGTAGTCAAGCCAGCCTGCTTCGTCTACACCATACGCATAACAGTCGTATACCTTGCCTGAGATATTAGGTTTGCTACCATGACTCAAGTGTCCGCCACTTGCTAGATCCATGCCCAACAATCTATCACCTGGTTGCATCAATGCTTGGTATACTGCGGTATTAGCATTAGCACCACAGTGTGGTTGTACGTTAGCGTAGTTAGCACCATACAGTTCGCAGAGTGTGTCAATAGCAAGTGTTTCAATCTCGTCCATATGCTCGCAACCGTTGTAGTAACGCTTGCCTGGATAACCTTCAGCATACTTGTTAGTAAACACTGAACCTGCAAGTTGCATTACTGCTTCACTTGCAAAGTTCTCACTTGCAATAAGCTCTACAGTTTGATGCTGTCTGTTGGTTTCTTTTGCAAGAATATTGTTAATTCTTTGATCCATTATTCTTCCTTTTCATATGACCATTCTGTAATAGGTTCAAAACTTTCCGCAGGCTCCATCATATCAAACTTACGTGGATAGTGCTTGAGTAGGCTACTTGCTTGCTTGCGAACTTCACTCGGTACCCGTGGATACTTCTTAGGATCTCGCAAGTCCATTAGGAATCGTTCTACATTTAGTACTGCATTTGTTCTTTCAATTGGCAATGTCATTATACTAGATCCGTTATAAGTTTATAATTATCCCACGCTTTCTGTTGTGCAGGATTCATTTCCTCTTTGGGTACAAAACACTCTAGCCAGTAGTAAGGCATACGACGAGGATGAGCACCGTACTGTCGCGGCTGATGTAGTTTGCCGTCATCGTATAGTTGTATTGCAACATTGCGATAGATAGCACTTGCTTCTTCATCAGTGCTGTTAGGTTCTGCATCTGCCCATTCAGGATTGCTTAGTCCACCATAACGATAGCCATTCCAAATGCCATCCCAATGTTTATCATTGTGCGGATCAAAATCTGTTCGAGCAACAATTACCAACACATCGTCGTAATCTACTCGTGCTTCTACAATATCTCGCATACAGCGACTTAAACTTAATCCAACTTTCATAAGTCATCAATTCCTAATTTAGTAATTTTGTCAATAAACACTTTGAGTGTGCGATTGTCATCTTGTAGCATGTAACGCACACGTTCATCATCTTTTAAATATTTGGTATATGCTCGTCCAGTATTGTCAATTACTTCAAAACGATTAACGCCACGCATTGCTTGATAGTCTTCACCGTCGCCGATGGCATTGTGTATAGCCATGTAGCCACAGTCCATACCTTTCATGTACATGCCCGGATCAAATCCAAACACGTTGTACAGTGCATATCGATAGGATCCGCCATCTTGTAAGTCTGCCTTGTGTATACGTTTTACAACTGCAAAGAAAGCATCTTCACGTTCTTGTTCACTAAGTCCATTCCACCACGCATCGTTTTCTTCCTCATACTGCTTACGAGACTTTTCCATCTCTTGACCTAAGTCACTTAGTGCGTGTAATGCTTTTTCGCGTTCGTCGCTCATTAGTCTTTACCTACATTTACCCAACGTTCAAACTTTGAACGAAATGCATGTGCATCGTTCATGTTCTCAAAGTAGAAACTGTGACTATACACATCTGTGTATGTGTCCATGCTCCACTCCCATCGGTTTAGATTACCTCTACACCAATTTTTACATTGTACATCCAAATCACTGTGTACGTCAACCTGATATCCAGGTTTCCATGCATTTTTATATTCAAAGATTTCTTGCGGAGTCATTTTACTTTTTTCTAAGACAGACATGGCGTATCCGAGTTTTTAATGGTTTCGAGTAATTTCTTTTTACTCTTGATTTTTTCTTCAAGTTCACGATATTGTTTGCCTAGTTGTTTAAGCTCATCGACTTCTTCTTCGAGCTCTGGATTTAATGTATAAATTCCAAGTTTTTCTTCTACTTGACTCATAAACTCTTTGAGGCTCCTATCGCCGATTTTTAGATCGCCTTCGTCATGTATTGTTAAGTTTCCTTCTGTAACTGCAATGCCAGGCTTAGTATAAGGTCCAAAGTCTATAGAGTAGTCTGAAAAAACGGTGTCGTCAACTGATATTGTAAATGTGTCACTATTATTGTAAATGCTATCATCTATCTCAACAGTTGACGATACCGTTGATATATCGAATTCAACGATATCGTCTTCCATATGTTAACCCTCTTTCCGAGAGTTTTTTTCTTCCTGGATCTCTGCTCTGCGTGTTTTACACAACTTAGCAACTTCACCAAGTGCTTTACGAGCACGAGTTCCGGCGGCGCCATTGCCGCTTTCATGTTTTTCGTTTTCTGCTAAAAAAGCTTCAAACTGTTCTTTGATTTGATTTACCGTTGACATAATGTCTCCTTCATTAAAACGTCTGGTATGGCTGGTAGGAATCGAACCTACAAACATTCATCGACTATATCGTTAAAATGTCTTCCCACCCTGCACAATTTCAAGTCTGCCGGGGGAGCTTTACCTATTTGCTCACAGCCACATACATAGTATATTATCCTAAACTGCATTTGTCAACCTTAATATAGGTTAAATAGTAGCATATTATGAAAACTGATTTTACCAAAATACCATTTGACAATATTACAGAGTTTGGACAGCGTACCATGCTCAATACCAACTTATTTAACGTTAGTTGGATACTAGGAAGATTTTGTAACTATAACTGTAGTTACTGCTGGCCATATGCTAGATCTGATAAACCGGATCATCAGGACTTTGAAGTATATACAAACACTATTGATGAAATAAAACGTCAAGCACGAGCGAACGGATTTACAGATTTCCATTTTAGTTTTTCGGGCGGCGAGCCAACTGCATACAAGTACTTTGGACAACTCATAGAGTATTACTGTAGTGATATAGAAGGATCTTATCAAAGTTTGCATTTGACTACAAACTTGTCGCCCGGATCTAAATGGTGGTCAAAATTTATAAATAAAACTGAAAGTCTTCAAAGGCGTAGTATAACAGCAAGTTTTCATGACGAATTTGCTAAAGAACAAGAATTTGGAGATAAGTGTTTACAACTCATGAAGGGAGGTGTATATGTTACAATCAATCAAGTTATGGTTCCGGAACGCTTCGAAGAGCTTTACAGCCGCTTGGAACGATTTGCCTCCAGAGGTATTAATGTCACTCTCAAGCCCCAGTCCGATCCAACCGCCTCTTATGTGGTACACGGGTATACCGAAGATCAAATCCACAGAATGCAAACAGGATTCCCTCAAAGAATCCCAGACGAATATAAAAAACTAATACCGCTATATCAAGTTGAGATGCGCTCAGACACTGATGTCTATAATTTGGATCAGGCCGAACGCCTAAATGCGTTTGGATTTAACAAGTTCGAAGGATGGACTTGTAATGCAGGATATCAAAGTTGTATTATAAGAGGCGATGAAGTTAAGCGAGGATATAGTTGTAGTGACGAGCCCTTAGGCACGCTGTATGACGGTTTTACGCTGTTTAAGACACCATCTAAGTGCGTAACTGCTACATGTGTAAGTAGTGCAGACTCAAAAATACCCAAGAGGAAAATATGAATAAATTTGGAATACTAGGATACGGTTATGTGGGCAAAGCAACACATAAGGGTATTCTCAAAGATGCAAAAGCAATTGTATATGACACACTGTTTGATATGGATAAGTCTGCGATCTATAATGCCGATACAGTGTTTATATGTATACCTACTAATACAGATAACGATATTGTTATTATTATTGACGAAATCAAAGAACTACAATCTAATAACCCCAATGTAGATATTGTTATCCGTAGCACATTACCTTTAGGTGCTTGCGAAAAAATTCAATCAGAAGTAGGACCTGTCATTTATATTCCGGAGTTCCTACGTGAACGACATTGGGATACCGATTGTTTAAAACGTCCGTTAGTTGTAGGATGTGATATAGTAGACTTCCTACCTGATTGGTTATTAAAAGAAGAAATACATGAGTGCAGTACAACCGAAGCAGAGCTTGTTAAGATGTTTTCTAATAATTTTGCTGTAGTACGTATTGCATTTGCAAATGTATTTTATGAGTTGTCAGAAAAAGTTGGTGCAGACTATAACACCGTAAAAGACATGTTCTTTAAAATTCAACAGGACCAAACATATATGGATGTTCCTGGTCATGACGGTACTAAAGGTTTCGGCGGCAAATGTTTGCCTAAAGATTTAGACTTCCTTATTGATACATTAGATAAAGAAAATATTAATCAAAATTGGTTTAAGCATATTAGAGAGTTAAACAAAGAATGGACAAAGTCTTAGTAACAGGAGCCTCTGGCTTACTCGGTAGAGAACTATGCAAACAACTTCGAGCAGAAGGCTACTATGTTGCGGCAGTTGACAATAACTTTAGGTACAAATATATTCCCGATTGTGACGAATACAATACAGATGATATTACCAACTACACTTCTACAGTTGCAAACGATTACAAGTATGTGTTTCATATGGGCAATATAAACGGTACAAAATATTTTTATGATATACCCAATCAACTAATTGAGAGTAATATTAATGCTGATTTTGCAGTGTTTAACTTTGTAAAACAAAATCCTAACTGCAAACTAATATATGCCAGTAGTAGTGAAGTAGTAGCAGGATCAACAGAGTTTCCTACTGCGGAACAAACAGATATTTGTATTAAGGATATCCATAATCCTCGGTGGAGTTATCGGTTAGGAAAAATAGTTGGCGAAAATTATTTGATGAATAGTTCTTTAAATTTTTTAATTTTGAGATTCTTTAACATATTTGGAACTGCAAGCGGCCCAGGACATTTTGTAAGAGATGTATTAGATAAAATAGACAATGGAGACTTTACACTAATAGGTGCAGACGAAACACGTAGTTTTATTAGAGTAGAGGATAGCGTAGATGCTATTCTTAATATTTTTAATATAGCATCTAATGATATTGTTAACATCGGAAGCAATGAAGAAATTACTGTGTTAGAGGCGGCAAATATACTTGCCGCTCATAAAAATAAAACAATAGAATGGCAGTTTGCGCCTAGCAATGTAGGCAGTGTAAAACGCCGTCGGCCAGACATTACAAAACTACTAGAATTATACCCTTCATTTAAACCAGCCAAGTTTAAAGACGCAATAGGTGATTTATGAAAATTGATATAAAAGATATTAAATTTTGGATGGATGCTATCCGCAACAGTGAAGACAGATCAAGAACATTAGAAAGTTTCTGGGGAGGTCAGTTAGAATCTAAAACTTGGCTAATAGAAAATTTAGAAAAAAGATCACGTATTGCAAACGCACATATTACAATTTATGGCGGATGGAATGGTGTACTAGCAAGTATGATATTCAATAGCGGCCTCGGTGTTAATTCTATTACAAGCATCGACATCGATCCGATATGCGAACCGATTGCATCTATGATGAATAAACGTCAAGAGATGGAGGGCCGATTTGTTGCAGTAACAGGCGATATGGCAAATTATACCGCAATGTCAGATATTGTCATCAACACAAGTTGCGAACACATAACCCAAGATCAGTATAATCAATGGATGCACAATCAGCCAGATGATGCGCTATTTGTACTTCAAAGTAATAATTACTACGAGTGCGATGAACATATTAACTGCTCATCTTCGATTGATGAGTTTGTAAAAAAATCAAATCTTCATCCGTTATGGAAGGGTGAAAAAGAAACACAAAAGTACACACGGTACATGATAATTGGAAAGAAACATGACAGTAGTAACTCTAACAGACAGTGCAAAAGATCAAATTAACCAACTATGCGGCGACAACAATGAATGGGGAGTTAGTTTGAACATCAAAGGCGGCGGATGTGCAGGGTTCGAATACGAATGGGGATTTGCAAAGGAAGACTCGATTGAAAAGAACGATGAAGTAATTGATACCGGCAACGGAAAATTTGTTGTTAGCTCGTATAGTATTATGTTTTTGTTAGGGTCAGTTATTGATTATAAAAAAGATATTATGGGTTCAATGTTTGATATACAGAACCCGAATGCAGTTAGCTCTTGCGGGTGCGGAGTTAGTGTGAACTTTGACACTTAAGGATTAAAAATGAAAAATACCATATGCCCACTAGCTTGGCACAATCTAGCACAAACACAACACGGGTCTGTTTCTATCTGTAGTAATAATATTGTTAATATGTCAGGAGAACAAAGCGACAATATTTCAACTGACTTTCAAATGATACGACACGAAATGATGAACGATATTCGTCCAGCATATTGCCAAAAATGTTTTATCGAAGAAGACAAAGGTTTTAATAGCAAACGACAAGATGCACTTAAAAATAATAATGATTTTAATCCCAAAGATGAAAATCCTGGAAAACTAACGTCTATTGAAATATATAGCGATTGGGCATCTGATATTGAAGATACCACAGATATTACTACTATAACTTTTTTAGAAAATAATAGTTTAGAACTTCAAAGTCATTCTGATTTTTTAATAGGGTTTGTTGCATCAGGACAATCAAGAAACATGTCATTGGTTTATAACCTCTCTAGTACCATTGGATTACATAATAAATTTAATAATATCTGGAACATGTTCAAACATGTTACATTAAACATTGCAATCGACGGCATTGACGAAAAACATAACTGGTTTAATCCTAATATTCATTTCCATAAAATTGAAAACCATTTGAATTTTCTTAGAGGAACAGTAGGACACCATGTTAGTATTAATGTAACTGCTAGAGTTAATATGTTAACTGCTCCATATCTCGATAGATTAGCATTATGGAAGAAAAATAGTGCCAATAGTTTAAATAAGGATGGCGGTCTAATTAACCTTTACATGGACACCAATCCGAACTTAGATATTCGTAGGTTGCCTATGCACTTAAAAGGTTATACAAAACTAAAAATTGAAAGACTAATAGACGCTCATCGAATTGATACAGTCTTTAATTCAGCAGTAACTGGTAGAAAGGTATGGACTGGTCTCATTGACTATATGTACTCCGAAGACTTGTCTCAACATTTACCTGATACATTAAATTATATAAAAGAACAAGACAACAAAAACAACACAAATTGGAAAGAAGTATTTCCAGAATTATCCGATATAGAGGACGATTTATGAGTTTAGAAGAATTTAAAAACAAAACATGGCAAACTCCGGTTGCTAAGGATATAAGCCAAGAGCAATTACAACGCCTAATTGACATTTTAGATATCGATGATTTCCAGACTGTGATTATTGTTAACACTGCTAGTGAATGCGGGTTTACACGACAGTATGCAGATTTACAAAAATTTTATAATGACAACAAGGACAACGGATTATTAGTTGTTGCTCAACCTTCTAATAATTTTGGTCAGCAAGAACCTGGAGAAGATAACGAAATTAAAGAATTTTGTAATACTAACTTTGGAGTAACTTTTCCTATCTTGCCCAAGGCAGATGTAGTTAACGAAAACTCAACCGAATTGTATAATCTACTAGCAGAGATTACTGGTCAACGTCCAATGTGGAACTTCCACAAATACATTATTTCAAAAAAACTTAATAAACTAATAAGCACAAATCACTTCAATGAGATTGACGAGCGATTTATTAATGACGTGAAAGCAACGTTATGAACCATGCCCTGTTCTTTTCGTTAACCGGTAAACGCTGGGAAAGAGCATTGTGGCCGCACAGGGTTGCTACCTTCTTAAGAATGCACGACTGGGACGCCGAGGTAATTGATTATACAGCTTTTTGGAAATTAGAAGAGTTACAAGAATTAGTTAGATCGCGTGTATCGAAAAATACAGTTATGTTTTGTTTTGGAACTGCATTTTTAAATCCTTGGAGTCCGTACCTAAATACATTTATAAAGTGGCTTAAAGATGAGTATCCAAAAATACCTGTAGTTGTAGGCGGGCAAAATGCATTAACCACTCCTGCTGAACATGTAGACTACTGGGTTGACAGTTACGGAGAAAATGCAATACTTGCATTATGCCGCCATCTTATCGGAACTCTATCGGAACCTCTTCGTACTGATCCTGCATTTTTTGGTAGCAAACAAGTCATTAGAGGATTGTCTCACTATCCTTCTACTCCGCTAGAATCGTATATTGTTGACTATGAACCTCGAGATTTTATAACACCTTACGATTGTCCTCAAATCGAAACTGCTCGAGGTTGTATGTTTAATTGTTCGTATTGTAATTTTCCGTTGTTAGGACAAACTAAAGATGTTAGTATTAGCAAGGAACAATTTAAAAAACAGATACAAACAGGATTTGAAAAATGGGGTGTTGTTAATTGGAGAGTAATGGATGAGACATTCAATGACAGGCCCGAAAAGATACAAAAATATGCACAGGCAGTTGACGAATTAGGATACAACATATGGATGTGCGGATTTGCAAGGGGTGACCTTGTAATCAATCACGAAAAGTATTGGGACGACTACATACGATTAGGATTCTTAGGACACTCTATGGGCATCGAAACTTTTAACAGAGATGCTGGCAAATTTGTCCGCAAAGGAGTTGATACAAAAAAGCTCCAAGAAGGATTGTTAAAATTCCAAATGTACACAGATATTCATGCACCTAATCGTTATAGAGCTAACATACAAATGATTTGCGGCATACCTGGCGAAACTGAAGAGTCGTGGTATAATTCTATGGATTGGCTTAACACTCATTGGACAAGACAAAGTGCTAGTGCGCATATATTAGAAATCGGCGACTACGATGAAAGCCTTACAAATCAAAGCAGATTTACAAAGCAATTAAAAGACAACGGTCTTAAAAAATTAAAAGCTCAACGCAATGACGGATACGTTGTAACAAAAAGTAAAGATGACGATGTTACATTCCAATCAACTACTCCTCGAGGCGGTGGCGTAGGAAGTACTCGAAACGATATTGTTATTTGGGAACATGATACAATGGACTGGTACAAGGCAAAAGAGTTAGTTTCTGAGTTTTACAGTGATAAAGGATTCAAGGGACTTGCCGGATGTAATCCTTTCTTATCTGATAGATTATTCCAGTACCATGAAACTAGCAAGTACGAAGAAATATATGATAAAAAGATTTCCGAAACACCGACCTCTGATCCTAAATTTAAAAGGCTAGTACAAAGTTATATCGATAACAAATTAAATTGGAATTGTAATGTTTAAATTTAATCAGTTGCGAGACATGCACCTAGAAATAACAAATGCTTGTCAGGCAAGTTGCCCAATGTGTCCTAGAAATATTAATAGTGGAATTGAAAACCCTTTGATAACTGTCAAAGAATGGACATTGGCTGATTTTAAAAAAATCATGTGTAAGGACACATTGTCTCAGCTAGACGGTTTTTACTTTTGCGGAAACTACGGTGATCCGATCATCGCTAAAGATTTGATTCCGATGATAGAATATGCAGTTTCAATTAACCCGCAGTTATTCATTCGGGTACATACTAATGGCGGAGCAAGGACAACTGATTGGTGGTCTCGGTTAGCATCTGCATTACCTCAGAGGCACGAAGTAATCTTTGCATTAGACGGAGTTGGTAGCACTCACAGTTTATACAGAGTAGGAACAAAATACGATACTGTGATTAACAATGCAACAGCATTTATACAAGCAGGAGGTGTTGCCCAATGGTGTTTTATTAAGTTTAAACATAACGAACATCAGGAACAGCAAGCAAAGCAAATCGCAGAAGAATTAAAATTTGCAAAATTTGTGGTTAAAAATTCCAGCAGGTTTATTTTAGAACCTAGAGTTCCTGTGCTTGATAGAACTGGTACACACTTGTACGACATAGAGCCTAGTACCGATACTGAGTTAAAATTTGTAGATGAAAAAACTATTAACAGTTATAAAGAAATTCTTCAATTGTCTACAATTGATTGTCAAGTAAAAAACAATAAAGAAGTATTCATTGATGCATACGGTACACTGTTTCCCTGTTGCTGGCTTGCTAGTATAAGTTTTGATTATGTTGAAGACAACGAAGCATTTGAAGTTCGGTACGAAATGAAAAAAGAACAACAGAATCTTATTGACGAGTTAGGCGGGCTAAACAAATTAAATGCTAAAAATAATAGTATTGAGGATATTATAGATTCTAAAGAATACCAAACCATATGGAAGCCTCATTGGGATAACAAAGAACTAATTACTTGTGCAAGGCAATGCGGAAACGCTGACTTTGCAAAATCTAAAGATCAATGGATAGAAGTAAAACAACTGTGAATAGTAAAACATTTTGCCCATTACCGTGGATACACTTAGCAACCAGACCTAATGGCGATGTTAGAGTATGTTGTACTGCTAATGCCAGCGGTGCAGGTAAGACTGATAACAAAACAGCTGGCCTTGTTAAAAAAGATGGTATTGCAATGAACATGCGAGATCATACAATCGAGGAAGTATGGAACAGTGAGCATATGCGTACAACTAGAATACAAATGCTCAATAACGAAGTTCCGGAAAGTTGCCGAAAGTGTTTTGTTGAAGAGTCTAAGGGAATTGTCAGTAAACGACAGTGGGAAACTGAAGTGTGGAAAGATAGAATTGATCTAAAAGAGATAGTAGATCAAACCGATCAAGATGGTAACTTACCTGTACATATTCCTTACTTCGATTTAAGACTAGGTAATATATGTAATTTAAAATGCGTAATGTGTAGCCCACACGATTCTAGCAGTTGGATCAAAGACTGGAAACTACAATATCCCAAATATAAATTAAATGACTTAAAACAAGATCAAGGTTGGGATCCAGCGTTTGATTATACTTGGTACAAAAAAGGGTCTTTTATAGATTCTATGAAAGAACAAGCACAGCATATTAAAGAACTTTATTTTGCTGGCGGCGAACCTTTAATGATACCAGAACATTATGCTATACTACAGTTTATGGTAGATAACGACTATGCTAAAAACTGTTGTATTAGATACAACAGCAACGGCTTAAAAATAAACCCAGAGCTGTTTGAACTATGGAATCATTTTAAAGAGATTACATTTAATTTTAGTATTGATGCATACGGCGAAAAAAATGATTATATCCGCTATCCTAGTAAATGGGAAGACATTGAAAGTAATTTAGTACAACTAGATCAGTCAGGCGCCAATATTAAAATCAATATCGCGGCGGCAGTTCAATTACTTAACGTATCCTGTATTAACGAGTTAGCCGAGTGGAAACTTTTGCAAAATTTTAATAAGGTAAATGCTAAAACACAAGGCGGAATCATCAGTACCCATTTAGTTTACTTTCCTAGTTATCTAAATGTAAAAGTTCTTCCTTTAGAAATCAAACTTAAAGTTAAAAGTAAAATTGAAAAATTCATCAACATCCAGTTAGATAATGCCGATTGGGTATCTCATCCTATGGGCAAGCAACGGTGGGTTGGACTAATTGACTATATGATGTCTGAAGACTGGTCAAACAAGATTCCTGCAACTGTAGAATACTTGGATGCATGCGATAACCAAAGAGGAACCGATTGGAGAAATACTTTTCCAGAGTTGAGAGGATTAGATGAATATACATAAAATAGAGTCTAACATAGATAGCGACATTTTACGTATTGAGTTATTTTTAAGTAATCAATGTAATTATTCTTGCTGGTATTGCTTCCCCGGATTTAATGAAGGTACACACTTGTGGCCCAAGCTAGATAAAGTTATTCCTAATTTATCACACCTGCTGGACTACTATATAAAACACAAAAATAAAAAACGATTCATCTTACATATTATTGGCGGCGAGCCTACACTATGGAAAGACCTTGGAAAGTTTGTACAGTATTTCAAAGAAAATTATAATGTTATAATTAGTATGAGCTCTAATGGTAGCAGAACACTAAGATGGTGGGAAAAGTACGGAGAATTTTTTGATCATGTTATTCTAAGCACACATCACGAACGTGCAGACGTTCCGCATATTAGTAACGTTGCTGACATTCTATATAAGAAAAAAGTATGGGTAAACGCTACAGTGTTAATGGATCAGTTTGCATGGGACAAATGTTTAGGTAACATTAAACAATTACGAAAAAGTAAGTTTCGATGGCCGATTACTGCAATAGCAGTCGATCACCAAAAAATTAATTATACCCAAGAACAAAAAAAGTTTTTTAAATTTAGTCTTAAAAGAATTCCATGGCCGCTGTATTATATACAGTGCAAGCGACTACCTCATAAGATATCTACCATTTATTTTAATAATGGCAAGAAAAAGAAAGTGCCTCACAATTGGATGAAGCTAAACGGCTATAACTTTTTTAAAGGTTGGGATTGTAATATTGGTATTGATACAATGTTTATCGACAAGAACGGAGAGCTAAGAGGAGCATGCGGTAGCAAGTTGTTTAACTTAGATTTTCATTACAACATTTTTGACGATGACTTTGTAGAAAAATTCAATCCAGATCTACAACCGCAAACATGTCCATTTGATTGTTGTAAGTGTATGCCCGAAATAAACTGTAGTAAAGAACTTAAGGACGTTTCTTTGAAAGAGGAATGTCCGCCGCACAAGTACACCAATCCCTCGTACATACCACTGGTGAAGCAGGAATAACAAACGTACCGTTGTAGATATTACCTAGGCTACCTCCAACACGACAGGTAGCACGATGTACTTCACCATCCCAGTTAATCATTAGGCTTTCGATGCCTGCATTACAACTCCACCCTTTGAATTTATTTTTGTGCAGTTTAATAATATCATTAGCATGAAGCGGCTCGTTGTCATATATAGTATTTGGTTTTACTGTAGCATCTTGTTGCATGATCCAATCTAAATCAACACCGTCGTACTTCATATCATCAAACACATTATGGTCGCCTTCTGTCCAACGTATACGTCTAATAGCATATCGAACATTGTGACTATCAAACAACGTTACTGCACTTCGAACCTTATCCATGTGTTCGTGATGTGCCATTACATTTATGTGAAACGGTATGTTTCGATGATTTTCATTGTGTTGAGTAAACAGTAAAATATTTTCTGCAATCTTACGTGACTGCACTTGATCTTCGAAATGTAGACTAAACACATAGTGATCTACATCCTGCTCTGCATACCATTCCGGTTTACGTGTTCCATTTGTTGTAACACTTAACCAATCACATCTTTGTTTAATGTGTTCAAACAACTCTTCGATATTGGGATGTACACACGGCTCTCCACCTGTCAGGCTAATACGAACTGGACGATCTAATTCTACTAGAGTGTCAACTGCATCGATTAGATGTTTAATATTAGTATGAGGACTAAAATTATCATGAATGTACGCAGGACAGTATGAGCAATCTAAGTTACAACGTTTTCCTAGGTTCCATTCTACTTTGACGCAATCTAAGTGTTGCGGGTATATGCTAGATACATCGTACATGCTTTACCTTATTAAATTCTTTTAGTGTATGCACTACTTCTTTCTGTGTGCAATTTGAAAAATTTGATTTATCAAAGTTAAATTTTGCAACAGGAATCATTCCTGCACTCAATTTATTTTTTGGAATGTGTTTTGCAACAGGATGTAATGCACACCATACATGAAAAACAAACCTTCGTAGCCAATAGTACGGCTTGGGTGTACTCGGTCCGAACTTAATCATAAAGTCTGCATTGTAATGCCTCTGAGGTTTAATATTATTATTACCTACTATAGAGTCATTGTCTTTGAATACATCTAGTAACGGCTTTCCTACTTCACAATAATTTAAGTATAGTTCACCAAAGTTCCAACAAAACGTAAACTTATCGTAATCTTTATCTTGTATTGCAAATCGTTTGCTATTCTCAAAGGTACACACAATAGTTGCATTTGTGTGTTTATATAAACTTTTTGCGTTCCGAACAAAACTTTCGTATTCGTGTATTAGTATGTTAAATTCTTCTACAGCATCTTGTACATATTTAGGTGCCGAATGAAACCAATCAGTACTGGCATCTCTGTCTCCCCTTAGTTCCTCAAAATGCTTGTGAAGTTTGTTCATTGTTTTTTGAGTAGCAGTGTTAGACATTCTTAAATTAATCAGTTGTTGATGATAATCGTTAACTATATCAATCTTTTCATTTAATTTTGAAACATAGTATGTATTGTCTTTAATGCTATTGGGCCAATTTGTAAAACGAGTTGATTCTTTAATACGATATCTGTTTGCTAAACGTGCCCAGTGCTGTGCTATGTCAGAGCTATATACTTCAAATACTATATCTCGTTCGCTACTACCGTTAGTCAACGTAATTACAACATCAGTCAACATATTTTGCAAATATCCTATCAAACGTTGTTTTGTCTTTGGCCTTCGGCGCACATATCCCGCACAGGCATGTTCTTTTCGCACAAGTAATAGTAGGCAGTGTGTTGGTTTCCAAACGAGTTTTTGTATAGTCAAGTAGTTCTTGGTAATTATCTAAATGTCCTATAGGTTCAACTTTACCATTGAAGCCCATTTGACAGTCTTTGTTTGTAAATATTTCTTTAGTGTTCTGCTTTATGAATACATAAAAATAATTAACTCCGCAACTCCAACCCTTAAACTTGTTATCAACGTATTTTACTGTAGACGAATAATCTTCATCTTGGTGCAAGGGAATGCCGCCGCAACACTGTCTTCCCTTGTTGCTCATGTTAACCATTTTTATAGTGCTTTCGCCTATTAGCTTTACAGTGTCCATAATGTTAGTGTTGCTAGTCTCACAAGAACAATCACCGCAAGCAGGTTTTTTATTATTGTTGTTATACATTTCTTTAAGCCATTTAGCTTGTTCTGTTGTATAATAGAATTCAAAAGACGTCCATGGGTGATCAATCTGTCTAGGAAGATATGGAATATCGTTATCCTCACACCAATCAATCATTTGCATACAGTTATCCCAATGCTTGGTATGCAATAAAATACTAACTTGAAACATCTTTCCTCTATTTTTAAGATCCAAAATGTTTCGTCTCATTAGATCCTGTTGCTCTTGTGTACTTTCAGTATGATAGCTAACAGTCCAGTAATCGATCTTATCTACAATTTTATCCCAAATACGCTGTTTGACTACAGCGTTAGTTACTGTGTTAAGTCCAAGGGTCCACTGATCTTTATAAGGTTTGTGCTTCTCTTCAAAGTAGTCTAGTATCTCTACAATATGCGGATGAAACAAACTTTCACCACCGAATATGTTAATACTTGCATGACGTTGTTCTTTGTTGCGTCTCATGATATACAAGTTAATGTATTCAACTAAGAAATCAATAGTAGTTTTACATTCGTCTAAGCTAGGGTGCGGCACAGTGTTATCATGTGACCCGCAGTAACTACAATCGAGATTACATTTTAAAGTGCTTTCCCACGTGACATAAAATACTGGCCGACGGTTTGGATCTGTAATTACAGGTTCGATGCTATAAGACATATTTTTTAAATTCCGGAGTTACCTGTTCAAAAGGTTTTTGCTTTCGTGACTTGTCTAATCTTCTATTAAATTCGATAGTGTCTTTCCACATGTGGCTTTTATCGTTTGCTTGGATATAGTTTATAACACCATCAATTTGTGTATTGGTAATATCAACAAGTATAGGATTTTCTTTAACAAACTTAAACTCTGGCATTCTATACTTTACTTGTTGCAATCTTTCTATTGCAATTGATTTTAATTCACTAGGCAAAGTTTGAATACTCAAAACTTGTGGATAGTTTACCATGTTAGTATAAAACACAATACCTAATTCGTCAAGAAAATATTCTACCATTTTATCCAGGATAAGAACATTGCTAACCTGTACTGCGACAGCACCAACTACTCTGCTTATGTTAGGAAATTGTTGTATGACTTTGATATTGTCTACGAGTTTATTCCAGTCGCCATTGCCTCGAATGTATTCATAGCTATCGCCTATACCGTCTATGCTTACATTTACTGCTACACTTTTAAACTTGGGCCAATAGTCATGTATAGTGCGTCCGCCTTTAATGCCTAGCGTAGTGCCGTTTGTGGCATACTTTAGTTCTATGTTGTCACCGTACTCTGCAAGTTTGTCTAGAATCTTGTAATGATATGGATCCATTAGAGGCTCGCCACCTGCAAATTCTACACGTCTAAAGTGCGGCAATAGTTTTTCAAAACTCGCCCACCAGTTGTCGCTGTTGTCGAACGGACCAATATATTGTCCTGGAGTATCTACAGTTTGTTCAATTAACGGAATTAGGTAATTGTCTTCTTTTTTGTAAAAATCAGTAACTTGATCCCAATCCTTCCAGCTTGTACTGTCTAGTGGATTGCACATACGACACTTGAGATTACACAAGTTGTTTAGTTTAATCTCCATAGTAGGAAGCTCGAAAGGCATGCTGTAGTCTTCTTCTAAAGCGTCTAGTGCATCAGGGTACAAGTTGACCCTAGCTTCGGGTATTACCCCTGCTGTATGACGCTGTCGTAAGCTCTCTACCCCCTGATCTTCAAGGTTAAAGCATGGCGCACATTCTGCAGGTCTCTCTCCGTTGAGTACTTGCTTACGGATACGTTTCATTGTATCGTTATTCCAAATTTCTTCTAGAGTTTGCTTTTGAATATATCCTACAGGATGACTTCGACAGCATGCTTTTACTGCACCATCTTCTCTAGTTGCTAAACCAGTAAAAGGGTGCATACAAAATGTACAAGATTTGTTGTTCATATTGTACTTATGTAATTAACTGCGCACATAAATATTTTTATGTTAACATCAACAGCACATTCTGTTACTAGAGATATAGTAGAGCAAGCAATTCTTGAACTACCCAATATCAATTTTAAACACACATTAAACAGTCCCAGCGGAGATTTCTTCTATGACGGTTGGGATATCAAACCCGAATATAAAGACACTGTTTGGGATACATTACTAAACAGTTTACCTTTTGAAAAGGGTGAAGCTAGAATAATTAAATTAAGCCCGGGTACTTGTTATCAAAGTCACAGTGACATTGACGATAGATACCACCTGACAATATCTAGTGATAGGAGTTATCTAGTAGATATCCTTGAAAATAAATTGTATCCTACAGATAGCGATGCAAACTGGCATTGTTTAGATGCTGGGAAGTTACACAGTGCAGTTAATTTTGGTGTTAGTGATAGATATCAATTAGTAGTAAGACACTTGTTAACTCGAAATGTTTTAAAAGATCCAGTGGACATTACATTGTCTACAAGCCTTACCGACCCTAACAGAGCTAGGCATATTTTTGATAATGCTATTAGTCCTTGGCTGAATTATGCAAATAAAACAAAACATATTAACAATTTTAAAATGCATTTGCCTACAGTGTCGTTGACTATTGAAAGGCAAGAGATGGGATCCTTAGAACAAATATTACCAGACGAATTTTTTATATCTACAAATGACTAATTTTTTATACAAACTTTTTGACGACAAGTTACGTCCTACAAATTTGTTATATACTCCGACTCTAAATGATGACGGCAGTGTTTTGTGCATGCAATTTATTAACAATCCTGAATATCAAATGCACAACTATAGGAATATTCCAGAAGAGCTATTAAGTTTTTTTTATCATAGAGAACTAGATAACTTGAAAAGATTCCAAGGTGAAAATTGGGCACCTATTCTATATGATGAAGACCCTACACAACGAAAAATTTATATCGAATTTAATTGCGAAACACTCAATCAAGTACTGTTTGGAAAAGATAGAAATATAAACGAAGAAGTGTTTGGGTGGAAGGAACAAATATACGTTATTCTAAATGATATGTATAGTAAAGGGTATCTGAAGACAGCCTTGTATCCTCATTGTTTTTTTGTAGGTGCGGACGGTTTATTAAAAACAATAGATTTTTATAGTTGCTTTCACAAGTCCGAATCAAGTGTTCCAATTGATTTGTATAAGAGCATGATAGGAGAAATGAGTGTAACACGATTTGAAGAATGCACCATTGACAATCAGCTTGACTTACAATTGTTTTGGAAGTATACTCTAACTAAACAATTAGACAACTCATGGCCTGACAATCCTTTTCCGGAGTTCTACGAAAGGTTAGAAAATGGAACACGCTAAATTCTGTGGTATTATAGATCATAACTGGGAAAACTTAGTTTCTCATTTAAGCACAACTGATGGATCTGAAGTTACACCAGATCCTGACAGATGGAACGAACGAAATCCCGAGTATAAAAAAATATACAATCTATGGGAGAAATCTAAATTTAATATGCAAAGTATTAAATGGATCAACTACTATCCCGACGTACAATTTCCTAACACTATCAACACTTTGATTAGTTCCTTTACAGGAAAGCAATGTCATCGTAGTTGGGTCAGTCGAGTTGATCCGGGATATTGTGCGGCCTGGCATTGGGACGTTGATGACAACGAAAGCAAATATCTAGAAAAAGGTAAGATACATCGTTATAGTATTTTTATTAGCAAACCATCGCCTGGACAATCGTTTAATGTTGAGGATCAATATTTGGTAAATCAAGAGCAAGGTTCTGTATGGGAGTGGAATAATCACAATGCCTGGCATGCAGGTATGAACGCAAGCCTATCACCTAAATATATGCTACACTTTTTAGGCTATTAATCGTGCATTGTAATTTGCATAGTATATCGAGTATCGTATCCAATATTAACAACTCCGTGCAGTGTCATCGGATCACTCCACTCGTATAAATCGCCTGCTTTATAGTTTGTTAAAATTTTATCATCGTAATGAAATATATGTCCTGGTTGCCAGTCTTCTAAGAACATAGTATATCTTACAGGGTTCTCTACTTCAACAAGGTGAGGATCGATATGCATAGTTTGCATTTGTCCTGGTAGTAGTTTTACGAACCACCAAAACTGATGTTTACGTATTTCAGGTAACAATGGCAATTCAAATAAAAATCCATCCATGTCCGGACTCTTATTTTGAAACTGTTGAAAATCATGTTTATTATTACTATACCCTGATCTAGCACGTTCTTTGAATTCCTCTAACAACGGATGCCCACTCCACCGATCAGGCTGCCAAACCGGAACAGTGTCTCCTGATTTGTCTTTTAAATGCGACATTAATTTTTCAGTGATCCAATCACTATAGTTGTCAATGTATTTCATGGCAAGTCAAACGTGCTAAAGTTTAGTATCAATCTCGGAGTCCATCCTATGTTACATGAACCGTGGATTGCATCGGATTCGTTATATTCAAACAAATCACCCTTTTTATAATCAGTCGACAGTTCGTTTTCATTTATAAAAACATGTCCCGGTTCGTAGTCTTGAAGAGGCATCCAATATCTTTTACTATTAGATTCGTGAACTGCATGTGGATCTTTGTGCATAGGCATAAACTGTCCCGGAAGCATTTTTATAAACCACCAAATAAAATTACCGTTTACTTCTATAGGTGATTCTATATCATATGGAAACGTATGCGGTTCGTATATGTACCAGTAAGTTTTAGATAAGTCGTATCCTGCTTGAGATGCTTGATTGAACTCTTCGCTATCTGGATTACTACCTCCCGACGGTCTCGGTGTTCCATCATTGACTAGCATCCACTCTATCCAATCGTCATTAATCCAACTTGCATAATTTCCAATGTACTTCATTAATAGAAATCCAACTGATCGATACCTAATGTTTTTCTAAACTCGGAAGTAAATTTACAATCAATACGTAGTCCGTATTCCTGCTCCTTAGATCCTTCGCCTCCGTGCCAGTCTTCATCATTCCAAAAAGCCGCATTGGAATTTATGTAATGTTTATTCTGGGATTCTGGATCCCATACATAGAAGCCTCGCTTTGTGCGATAGCGTATATGTATAAATTCATTATTGTGATTGCTATATCCTTGATCATCACCATTCTTTCCATCTAAATCTCTATGTTCAAAAGCGTGTCCATTATGGTCACAGTGGAAGAAGATAACACGCCCAATACGATCAATAATATTATCTTCTACAAGTTTTTCTACCCAACGAACAACGCCCGGAAAATATTGTTGTTCTTCTGTTGGCTTACGTTCTGCATTGCGTTCGTCCCATGAACCTTCCTCCCAAAGGAAGTAATAGTTATAAGGATCGTTTGCACCGAGTACACTCTTTAAATAACGTGTAAACAAGTTACGCTGTTTATAGTCTTTGAAGTCTGTAGGAAAAATTTCATTTCCTTGTACTTTAATCGGATCGTCATCGGGCAGTGCCTGGTATTCTGCAAATGCTTTGTAAATAGGCTTCCAATTTAAAATGTAACTCATATCTTCAAACTTAAAACCAGGAGACATCCAAGTTCCTTCTTTTGCGTAATCTCGTGCTAGTGCAAACCCTTTACAAATTTCAGGGTGTAAGTTTCTAAATCCTTCTACGTCTAAGTAAGGGTCCAGGTTAATATACGGCTTGCCGCCAATACCTTTAATTGCCATAGTTATCAATCCATTCCTGCGGTATAGTATCGTGTAAGGGCAATCCTTTGTTGATTGCTCCGTCTCTTAAAATTACTTGATGTACCAAAGGCGAAGGCGGCTGTCCTGGAAGTATATCTGCAATTGCTTCTGTTTGCACTTCTTTTAAATCTAAAGTCTTTGCGTCCGGCCATTGGATAATTTTTACAAGTAAGTCGTTAATCAATAAGCTATAATGAGCTCGATTACTAAGTGTGTATTCTTCCACTACATGCCAATTATTTTCTTTGCAAATTTTCATAGTCTGTTTAACTAAGTCGCTAAGAAATATCTTTTCTCCTCCGGGGTGTCTCCCGATGTCAGCGCCGCATCGTACACGAAACTGTTGACACACGTTATTGCCAAACTCTTGTATTTCGTGTAAGCAGTATTCTAATTGTGTCATGTCTTCTAAAGTGTAACTTACATTCTTGATAGGAATCTCGAGTCTTTTTAAATTACTAATTCCGTTCATTTGCTTGTTGCGTACTACTATGCCTTGATAGTCCGGATGATTCAACCCGAATGTCCATGCAACGTTTTTTAAACCTTTAAATTTTTTTGCGTACTCAAAGTTTGCAAGGTGAACGCCGTTTGTTAGTATCATAATACTTCTTTGCTTACCTGGCATATTTTGAATTGCAGTAATTACCTCATTTAAATCACTTCGCATAGTTGGCTCTGCACCTACTAATGCTACAGGCTTGCCATCATCGGGCCACTTACTAATTAGATTTAAAATTTCATCAATAGTAGGATCTGTGCTAGATAAATTTGGTTGCTGATAGCAATGAGGACAATTGAGATTGCATCTGTTTGTAACTTCGATAAAATAACTACCTAATGCATGTTTAGGATATTTGTAATTTAAATAAAAGTCAGCATCAGATTCTACACAATGTGTAGCTTCTCCGTGTACCGGACATTGCTTGTCGATCCATATTTGATCGTCTTGTTCGTAGACACTTGCGTCTACGTGCCTATAACAATGCTCGCAAACTGATAATGTCTTGTGTATTAGATTCATGTTTTGTGTATTCCAGTGGTATAGTATCGTATAGTTGCTGTCTATTGTTAATAAACCTATCTCGTAAAATTACTTGATGTAACAACGGACTCATTGGTTTGTGGGGTACTAGACTAGCCCATGACTCGCTTTGTGTTTCTTCCAAATTAATAGTTTGAACATCGCACCATTTAATCAACCTTACAGTAATTCCGTCAATATCGACAGCGTAGTGTGTTCGATTGCTAAGGTCTTCTCGTTCAGTGATCTTCCAATTCTTTCGTTCACACAATGCATAGGTTTCTTTTACTAAATCGCTCAAATACATTTCTTGATGTTCGTCTTCAGGAGTTCTTCCAATGTCAACACCTAATTGTATTCTAGTATTATCGCAAATCCCTCGATTTTTAAATTCGTGCATTTCTTCTAGTGCATATTCTAACTGTTCAATCTCACCCAGTGTATATGTAAAGTTTTTAATTTTTAATCCTAACTTTACACAGTTTTCAATACCTTTATTTTGTTGCTCTCTAATAGTTCTACTGTTATAGTCTGGATGGTTAAGTCCGAACGTCCATTTTAAATTCTCAATACCTTGAAACATTTTTGCATATTCATACTTGGATAAATTAACACCATTAGTAACAATCATTATGTCACGGGTTTTTGTAGGTAATGCATTTATAGTTTCTACTAGTTCAAACAAGTCTTTTCTAGTAGTTGGTTCTGCTCCGACTAAACTAACAGGAAGCCCGTCGTCGCCCCAACCGATAACTTGATTGATTAAACTGTCAATGCTAGGATCTTTACTTTGATTGTCTGGCATTTGATAACAGTGAGGGCAAGCAAGATTACATCTATTAGTAATATCTAACCAATAGCTACTAGGCTTTCTTTTGTTATAGTTTTGTAATTGATAAAAATCTCCATCGCCGTCAAGGATTGCTTCTTGTACACCATGTATTTGGCATACTTTTTTAAGTATTGCTTTTCCGTCTTTTATTATAACTTCGGCAGGTACGTGTCTGTAACAGTCCTTGCACATGCCTACGGTATGTTGAATTAACATTTAGAATCCATGAATTTGTATTTGCAAAATATTTAGCCATAAATACTGGCATGCAAAAAGATTATGAATATTACTTCAACAGAATGCCGGGGAGAGATCCTTGGCGTAATAATCTTATCTATACTAGTTTAATCTCTAACGATAAAAAAACATTTTGCAAATGGTTTTACAACGATCCTAAATATCATAAAAATCAAAACGAAGTTGTAGATCCTGCATTAATGACAGATAAGTTTGAACGTGAAGTTCGAATGTTAACAAAGGTATACGATAACTTTCCACAGCATGTTCCTGAGATACTAGATATTGATTACTCATCACAAAAGATTTTTTTAAAAGTCGACGGTGATGATTTTTGGCAAAGAAGTTTAACTGACAGTTGCTCATACGATGATATATTAGTAGACTGGCAGGAACAAATGATAGATATCATACAAGCACACAAAAGTCTTGGATTGTACAAATACAGTATGCACCCTAGCAGTTATTTTATTGTCAACGGAAAATTAAAAAGCATAAATTATTTTTTCTGTTATCATAAGGATGAAGGCCCGATCCGCATATGTGATCATTCTAGTCACATATATCATACTAGACAAGACGAAATGAAAAAATATATTACTGATTTGGGTATAGGTTGGGATAGTCCTGAGCCATTAAACGTACTAGAAAAATTATGCTGGAACAGTTTTAGAAGTCATTATCCGGAGGAGTTTATTAATCGTGTCATTTAAAATTATTCCGTTTTCTAAGGAACTTGATTTAACTAATTTTTATCACGAAGCAAAACAAAGAGGATACGAAAATAATGCCAGCGAACATATGTTAGTAGGCTGTTTTCAAAATGAAAGAAAAAGTCAAACATGGATTCTCTACTATAATAACGAACCTGTAGGAAGTGTGGCAGCTCATACTTTTGACGAAATGGGGGAAGACTGTTATCGTGTTGCCGCTAGGACATGTGTGTTTACAGATAAACTTCCAGAAGGTAAGACGTTACGAACACGCAACCAGATAGTAACACACCAACATGCTACTTCACAATTCCTTATTCCTGCATGTATTGATTGGGCTGGTAGAGATAACAATCTGTTTATTACATCTAATAATCTAGAAGGCGGATCACAGCGTATTGTGCATAATGTATACTTTCCTGCAATGGCAAAAACAGGACAAGCAGAACGTGTATGCGATATGGAATATAGAGGAACCGTTCAAACTGTTTGGAAGTTAAACGCAGAACGTTTCTATGAAGAGCTCAATAAGTATCCTCGTTGGGGGCAACAATGAGTGTCCAATTATTCAACACATCCCATCAGTCTAAAATCGTATATTGCATAACTGATTACACGCAGATCTATCACAGTGGCTATGCAAAAGAAACTGCTAAGAATCTAAGCGACTATATGATTTCAAAAATAACTAGACACGGTCGAGATATACTAATCGGCGACAACGTACAAGAGCTAGTTAATACTGCATGTGAGTATAATTACAGTCACGCTGTTGTTCTTGCCATCGGCACGAGTCCAAGACTAAGTGATAGACTGTATTCAGCGATTGATGAAAAATGTAAAGAGAATTTTTTATTAGCAGGACACATCTTAGATCGAGGTGATAGCTATTACGAAATACACAGACAATTTTTTATTTTAAATTTACAGCAATATAAAGATATCGGATGTCCCTTTTTTGGCGAAGAAGAATTTGAAGAACACACTAAGATAGAACCTATCCGAAGTAAAGAAGTAGTAAACAACGATAGTGAAATCCCAGTGTATGTTAATAAAGGCACTGTGTTGAAGAAGTACACGGAAAAACGATTTGGATGGAATCTATTTACAGTTGCCGTGGATCAGGACAAGACTCTTACTGATGTAGGAGACAAAATACGAAATAATAAAAAATACTTTTATTACGAACACGAACATGTATTTCTTAGAGAGGTGACTGAACTATATCGTTATAGTCACTTCTGTAATAACTTTTTTGCTCCGTGGAATAGTGATAAACTAAGAAACGATGTAGAATTACAAAACAATCTAGAACATTACATCACTGTAGGCACAGGATTGAACTGGGTGTACAATATTAATAAAGTAGGCTTTAACGAAACTACTAGAGTTACATTTACTGACAACAGTTTCAGTACTTTAAGATTTATGCAGACTATGGTTAATGAATGGGACGGTGCAGACTATCCTAGTTTTTATGAAAAGCATCACGATCTAATTCCTAACAGGCCATACATAACGGTAGATGAGGTTATGCCTGAACTTCGCATATGGTGGGAACAATTTACATCACAGTTTAAAAACTGGATTGTAGTTTGGAATCAAATTAAACAGTTACAGTTTGAATATAAGCTGATCGATTATAATGCTAATTGGGACTTGTCGTGGATTGACCCTAATCTAAACACTCTTATAAATTTAAGTGATTTATATAATCACATTCCTTACGTTCCGTTTACTCCGTTGAAATATAGAGTTGCAAGAGAGAATAAACTAATTGACGAAATAAACAAAATTAATCCAGATTTCTATTTGTGTTTAACTAGCAGAGTGGGCAATGCGTTTACTGATGTCGAAGAAATATATTTCGGAAAGGCTAGTGAATATCAATTGTGGGATATTAATAAATTCAATGTTCCGTTATGGCACGCCGATGAATGGAATAGTTATTGTCCTATTACAAAGGAAGTAAAAATACTAAAATGAAAAGAGCATACACATGAAAGAGATTGATTTAAAATTTAATTTTAATAAACTTAAAGACTATGTACTAGAGGTTCAAACTGTTTATAAAAATCAGATGTGGACAGTAGGAAATCCAAACCGGTCCCTGTACACCGAACAAGAAATGTTAAAAATCAATCAAGACATTGATTCTCTTTGTCAAGAAGGACACACGCTTGAAGGACTAAAAAAGATTCACGGTTGGGTATTGTATGGACCGTTGGTCGACAGTACGGATATAGGACCTCCTTATAATTCAATTCGACCTAGAGATAAGTTATTACTGCAACATACACAATTGTCTTATGGTGAAGGCAAAAACTTAATATCAAAAATTCCAGGACTTAAAAGAGCATTACTGGCAAAGTTTGATCCTGGTGCTGTTTTACCGTTGCATTCAGACAACGATAACGAAGCAAAAATACATATTCCTATTACATCAAACGACCGTTGTGAGTTTATTCTTGATGATATATCATACAAGTTACTACCGGGAAAAGCATACTATGTGGATACTACAATACCGCATACAGTTTTTAACTACGGCGACACAGAACGAACTCATCTAGTAATACACTTTGATAAACAATATACAGAGCAAGTATTGGAAGGCACATGAAAGAATTTTTTCAAACAGATGCAAAGTATCTAAAGCTAGACATACCTATTCCATCTATAGAAATGTACTTCGAAGCAGAAAATCTTATTGATAGATTTACAGCACATCGCCCTAGTGAACAATTACATCAAGGTTGGAAAAGTCTTACCTTATACGGACTAGATAACAATCGTCACGAAAACTGGAATGTCTATGGTTACAGTTCGGCCGCGCATGCCGCAAAAGATTTTGTTTGGTCTGAAGAAAGCAAAGCGTGTCCAATAATTACTAATTGGTTACAGAACGTTTTTCCTTGTAATCGATACGGCAGAGTTAGACTGATGCTATTAGAGCCCGGTGGCTATATCGGATTTCACAGTGACTCGAAAATGAGCGTAGCTGAAAATATAAACATTGCAATTACTAATCCTCCTGACTGCAAATGGTTATGGAAAGATGGAACTGAATTAGAAATGCAAGAAGGCGGCGTGTATGCAATGAATCTAAGTTACGAGCATAGTGTAGTAAATCGTAGTAACGAACCTCGACTACATATGATTGTTGCAAGACACGATAGTACCGAAGAATGGAAACAATTAATAAAGCAGTCTGCCGATGCTAGTAATCAGGACGGCGAATTTATATTGCTAGACGCTGTTCCTTAAATGTTAGTATAGTCCAGATCGTTAAAATCCATTACTGCTCTATGAAGTAATCTATTTTTCATATCAGGAAAAGGCCATCTTTTGTGTATACCTAAACTCTGTTCAGATATAATCAAATCACCATCTCGCCAATCATGATGATACATATACTTTTCTTGAGTAGTATGCTCTACTAACGGTTGCTTAAATTCGTCACTTTCTTCTTTAGACATACCAACAAAACGACTTATCTGCAGAAACGGAAAGAATAATCCGGTTTGTCCTGCTAGGTTAGTATGTACAATGTTTGGTGTAAAATGTTCTTGTCCTTCTTCACCGTCTGTCCAATGACACATTTTAGCTTTTACATTTTGAATTTTTTGTTTAGTATCTTCATCAAGATCTCTATATGATAGTACGTTATTATTCCAAGTTGTTCGACTTCCGTGCGAGCCTTCAACAGCATAGAGCCATGTGACTTGCCTGCGGTCGGCATGTGTTGCATCGTTGCAATGCCATTGTAGTTCTTCTTCCATTCCTGCAAAGCCCGGATTGCCGTACGCATCTAGTGCGGCAGTTACTCTAATAATATAATCTTTTGAGTGAGGAACTATACATCCTCTGTATCCTGCTTTATCAGGATGAGACAGTACTTCGCTATTAAATGCAAATGGATCTTTAAACATATCAAGTACACGTACTTCGTCATCTAATTCTAGTAATTGATTTCGAATTACTACGCAAGTGTACTTTGCAATTAGTTTGCAGATATCGTCAATGTCTTGTTGCCGAGCATCCCTTAGATCTAAATTTTCTATTATTACGGTCCAGCCGTTTTCATGTAGTTTATAATCAATCATTGTTCTGTCCTGTGTTCTTGGTTAACGTAATCAAATAATGCACGGTGTATTCTGCGACTTTCTATAAATTCGCATCTGTCTCTTTTGTGCAGTCCTGACCACTGATCTGAAATTACAATATCTCCGGTGTCCCATTCGTGTACATACAAGTAAGACGGATCAGTAATATACTTCTTAACTTCTAATATAATTTCTTTAGATTCTTCACGAGTCATACCTTCAAAATGATGTATTTGATTGAAGGGAAAATACATGTACTTGTTTCCAGTTTGATTCATTCTTACAACTTTTGCTTTGTAGTCATTAACAATTTCTCCAGGAGGCCAATACGTACCGTCTGGATCTTGTTTAAAGGTATCTACATCAAAGTCTTGACTCTTCATTAACACTGCATATAGTGATTCTAATTCTTTTTTTATGCTGTTTGGCATTCGTTGATATGCTAGTATATTATTTGCATATGTAGTAGTGCTTCCTATAACGTTGCGAACTCCATGCAACCATATTAGAGATGGTTTATGTTTTAACTGCCAATGAAAGTCGTGGTGCCAATCCATTTGTCCTACATGATCAGCAATTCCTCCGTTCCCGCCTACTTTAAGTAGCAGTCCATTGGTGTCTGGAATTACGTACTCATTATCGTTTTCATATAATGCAGTGGGGCTATTAAACATCTTAATAACACGAAGTTGAGCTGGAACATCTATATTTTGTTTTTTTATAACAATTGTAGTATGTTTGTATATTAAATTGCTAATCAATTCAATATCATCATCAGTCGAATTGTTGAGATCAAATTTCTCAACAATAGGAGTCCAACCGTTATTATGAAGTCTATACTCCATCAGTATAATCTTGCTCCGGAAAATCAAATACTGCTCTATGCAACAGACGATTCTTAATGTTTGCAAATTTCCAACGCTTGTGAATTCCTAACCATTGTTCGCTTAGGACCAAGTCGCCGTCTTGCCAATCATGGTGATAGCAATATTTTTCTTGAGTAGTGTATTCTGCTAACTCGTTTATAATAGGCTGACTTTCTTCAGCTGTCATTCCTTCGAATCTATCAATTTGTAAAAAAGGAAAAAACAGTCCTGTTTGACCTGCATTATTTGTATGTACAATGCAAGGTGTATAATCTTCTTTAACGTAACCTTTGTCTTGATCATCTCGATCGGAATCGTTTTGATCCAGTCCACCTTTCATATAGGCATGCAACCCTTTACAAAATTCTTTCTTGCTTTCATCCATATCTTGATATGAATATACATTATTATTCCAACTAGTTCTCGAACCTTCAGTACCATATACTCCGTACAACCAAACGATTGGACGTCTGTCTTTTCGGTACGGATGATTACAGTGCCATACCATCTCGTCTTCGAACCCTGCAATCCCTTCAACACCGTGTTCGTTCAATGCTCCAGTAACTCGAGTTATCTTTCCGTCAGTTCCGGGAACATGATAGTGCATATAATTAGGATCTGATTCTTCGTAAAATTCTTCAGGGTCTTTAAACAAATGTATTAGTCGCATTTCGTCTTCTAGTTCTAACATTTGATGTCTTAGAACTACACAGGTATGTTTTGAAATTAACTTAGCAAGAAAATTGATATGTTCTTGAGTTGCATCACGTAAATCAAAGTTTTCGATAATGACAGTCCATCCGTTATTGTGTAATTTATAATCTATCATAATCCTAGTATTTCCTTTTTGCGTTTCATATAGAAGTTTTTAATGATACAGTACATAATATCTTCATACTGATATTTATTATATGTTTTTAGTCAAAAGAAAAGGTCTGGCAATAAAGCGAGACCTTTTCATGTAAGTTAAATTAGTTTAAGTTTGCCCAACCGCCAGTTGTACCATCAGTATTGCCTTGGAACTTAGGATTACCTGCACCGTCTCCGTCTGTAACAAATACCATCATTCCTGCTTCAGGGGACGGTATTGCCGCATCACGTGCAGATGCGTCTGCGTAAATACCAGTTTTAACTGCTCCTGGTACTTTTAAATGACTTCCTGTAAACGAGTATACATATGAACTGGAATTATTGTCTCCAATTGCAATCTGTAGTGTCGATGCTGGAGCACTGTCTGTTAGTGTTGCTCCAGCATCCCACGTTGTAAGTAATACAGGTCCAGGCAAATAGTCTCCAGAATAGTAACCACCAAACTTAAAGTTTGCAATTTTATCACCTGCTACTGTATCAACAGGGTTTGCAAGAGTTCCTCGTTGCGATTGGACAGATACATCTGGAGGATTAGAACCGTCAGTAATTAGATTGAATCTATATGCATCCTGTACTTCGGATGATAAGTTAACAGTACTAGAACCTATAATTGAATTTGCATTAATTTCGATGTCTGTATTGTCAAAGTCTGTAGCGTACACTCTACTAGCAACTCCGTCGACTAGAATCGCAGAATTGTCGCCAAACACACTGCCTGTTAGATCGCCTACAAACACACCAGATACTGTGTTTGTTTCTGTGTTAATAATCACAGTACTGTCAGAACCAATAATATCAATTTGCTGTTGACCGCCTGCGCCACCAGCACCAATTGGTGCACCGTCGATTGTTGATCCTAATGGTAAGTTAACACCTACCCCATTAGTTCCGATTCCACTGTTACCAATCCACACTGTGTCTGACAAATAAATTTCTTTAAACTTATTTGCAACGCTACCAATTTCGGCCGTACCATTGTTGATAGGTACAATATGATTTTGCACTTTTCCGTCTAAGTTAAACGTTCCAGTTACGCTGTCAATCATTAAGGAGCTGTCGTCTGCAAAAATACTACCTTTGTAATCACCGGTAACATTGCCATCAACAGTTAAATTGCCAGTAATGTTGACGTTTCCTGAACCAATAATATTGTTACCGTTTAAATCTAGGTCTTGTAGCATTGCGCCGTAACTAACTGTTGCTGAAATTGTATCAGCAACATCGTCGTATACAAAAGAAACACCTGAATGTGTTCCGCTAGTAAGTGCATTACCAGCCGCGTCTCGTGCATTCTCGTCTGTGTACCCTGTTATGGGCGATAAGTCTCTAAGTAATGTTGCGCCATCACCGACGTACATGCGCTGTTCGTCAGTAATCCATACAAGCTCACCGTCCTGTGGCGCTGTAGCTAGAACTTGACGTTCCGCTTCTGTTCCTCGTCTAATTTGCAAAGGCATTTATGTCTCCTGGCAATAATTCATTCTATGCAAGTATTTATCCAGACTAACCATTATTTGTATTCTATATCGGCTGCCAATATAAATCGATAGTCATTACTTTGCGGGATGCCAGGACGGTGATATAGACTACCTGGATACACTAACCAATGAAAATCAGAGGGCGGAACAAAGAATTTATTACCGCTTTCCGGGCCGTTAGGCGCAAACTCTGTGCCGCACAGCTTTCGATCTTCTACATCCTCTGGTATTTTTAAGTAGAATATACCACTCATTATTTTGCCGTCTGGAGTTTTAGGATTCCAATGATGATGCCATAAGCCTGATCGTTCTTCGGCATCTTGTTTACGTGTCATAAAACTCCACGCTTGCATATTACTTACTTGTGCTTCTCTGCCTAGTGACAGAAATACACTGGTAATAAAACTCATCCTAAACTTTAACCAACACTGTTCTTGTCTAGCAAACAAGTTTTCTTTTGTTTGATACTTAGGACTATTTTCCCAATAGTTGCCTGAGTCGATTACATTCTCAATAATCGTGATTGCTTCATCAACATCACTCTGACTAATAATACTATTCCAATCAAACTTTTTAAAGAGGTCTGATTGTTCTACAATCGTATTAGTCATCTTGTTGTTCCTTGGGCATTAATCTTACATCCCACGCCAAGATAGTTCTAGTTCCGTATCCTTTCCATGGATAAACAGTATGACTAACATAACTAGGAAAAACAATCATCTTCATTGGCTCCGGTTTAAAGCGCCACTGATCCGTAAAAATTAAATGTGCAGGATTTCGTATTACTGGAAGTCTAAACTCAATATTAGCATCGCTGGGTTTTGAATCAGGATCTAGATCTGGGACATCAATATAGATGTTGCCGCTAATATGTGCTTCGTGATTGTGAAGAGCTTGATAATCTCCACTGTTTTGCTTAATTGTCCATGCACTAACTAATACTGGATCATATCCTTCAAGCTCATCTTTACCACTGACTTTGAGTATGTTGCCAATATACTCTCGACACCGTGCTTCAATAAATGTTTTAAGCACCGATGTATCTAATCCAAATTCATTAGGAACAAGTTGTACTTGCTGACCGCCTCGAATACTAATATTGGGATTTCCAGCATCATTATGTTCTTCATGTTCGTGAGCAAGCCTTGCATTCATTTGCAGTTCTGTAAAGACATCTGAAGGAACATCGTCAACAGCCATCACTGTCGGATTAAAGTAAGCAAATTTCATTTCATTCATCCCATTTTATTTTTTTATACTTAGGTTTCTTTTTAATCTTGTTATCGATTACTTTTGGACGGTAGGGACCATCAAGATCCCTTACCGTTTTAGCAACCCAATTACGTTGTTTCGGAGCCTGAGGGCGCCTTGTTTTCTTTGACATTAGACAATCCTCAGTTCCTCAATGTTAATCGGAGTGTAGTTGATTTGCTCAACACTCACACATCTGTGATTAGCTGTAGGGCTTGCGTTCTGGTGAATGTGTCCGTGTACGTTTGTCATAGGTCCGTCACCCCATCTGTGACTCTCGCCTAATGTACTGTTGTGTACAGGAACGTGAGTCAGCAACAATCCAAACTCTGGAAACATTCTCCACAAGTCAATCTTGCCCCACCAACCAC
>Ga0209138_1000431_pt1 | contig 41693 bp, 30 predicted proteins | sample SaaInl3SG_22_DNA_FD_184645 | JGI IMG/M metagenome (GOLD analysis project Ga0209138, IMG submission 184645) | Marine microbial communities from expanding oxygen minimum zones in the Saanich Inlet - ESP_153SG_22_DNA (SPAdes) (version 2) | ecosystem: Environmental > Aquatic > Marine > Intertidal...
ACAAACCATGGGGTTGAAGAAATTTGTTGAGCTCATCCCTTATCACTCCAGGTTCAACCGTGATTAAACGCTTTTCTTTATCAAAAGCAATAATTCGGTTCAAGTACTTAGAGGTGTCAACTACAACCCCATCACCAACGCATTGTCCCGCTAAGGAGGTACCTGCAGCTCTAGGGATTAGTGGGACTTTGTTGTCAGCCGACCATGAAACCAATTTTATAAGATCATCCTCATTCGATGGTATAGCAACCCCTTTAGGAGTCATCTGATATACCGAAGCGTCTGTAGAATAGATAGCTTTGGACAAGTCATCAGAGCGAAGTTCTCCTTCAAATTGATTTATTAATTGACCGAACAACTCTGATTTCATAATAGATTACCTCAATTTTTTAATAACCAACAAGGCGAGAAAAATTACAGACAAAAATACCCATAGTAGCGGATTTTCTCGCAGTAAAGACGGATAAAATAGAAAGGTCATTAGAATTCCACCTATTCCACCACCTATATGAGCAGCATGACCTATGCGATCAGAGTTACGCAAAATACCAATCATAGAATACCCTAAAAATCCTAAACCAAATAATGGCGCCGGGATAGGAAATGGAAGTGGAAAAATATAGAGTTTCATCAACGGATTGAAAACTAAACTTGAAAACACAATCCCTGAAATTGCTCCAGAGGCACCTACGGCAGTATAAGAGTATTCTTTGTGATAATAAAAATAGGTTAGCAAATTACCCGTGAGTAATGAAAACAGATAGAGGCCAAGGAATCCTACAGTACCAATAATGGAAAGAATGGAGGGAGCAAAGAAATAAAAAGTAAGTCCATTTACCAGTAAATGCCACCATCCGACATGTAAAAAACCAGAGGTAAGTAATCGATACCACTGCCCAGATTTTAATCCACTTACTGAAAAACAATAAGTATTGAAAAATAAAGAATCCTTAAAGCCTTTATAGGACATTAAAAATGTGAAAACTAATAGCGTCGTTGTGAGATCTAAGCTCAAATTGAATATCTAATTTAGGTGGTAAATATACGTATCTTTAACCCCTATGTTTTTGAAACGACTAACCTTTATTGCTGCATACCCATGGTTAAGGCTAGTTGCGTTTTTACCCTTCCCCATACTTTACGGAATTTCATCAATTATCGCCATTATCCTGTTTGATGTTTTTAAATATCGCAGAGCTGTAATTGACGAAAATCTTGAAACCGCATTCCCTAAATTAGACAAGGACGAAAAGCGAAAAATTCGAAGAAAATTCTACTTCCACTTCACCGATTTATTCATCGAAAGTTTAAAGAATGGTTTAATGTCTAATTCAACCTTTAAAAAACGTTTTCAAGTGAAAAATGTCGAATTAGTAGAACAATTCGCGAAAGAAAACAGAGGCATTGTAATATTAGCTTCACATCAAGGAAATTGGGAATGGACTGGAGCCATAGCACTATACACCAAGGTTCCCGTTTATGGAATTTACCAGAAAATCAACAATCCTTTTTTTGATCGTTTCATTCGTAAAACAAGAGGCAAGTCAGGAATGCATTTGGTGCCTACTTTTAAACTAAGAGAAGTACTCGAAGAAAATCAAAGAAATCAGCGCTACGGAATGTATGGTTTGGCAAGTGACCAGTCACCAATGATTAAAAAAACCAAGCATTGGTATACTTTCTTCCGAAGAGAAGTCCCTATTCATACCGGTGCAGAGGAATTGGCACGAACTTACGACATGAGAATCGTTTACTTGTCTATTCGAAAAGTAAGACGAGGCTACTATTCAGCAAGCTTTGAGGCTTTTCAGCCACAAGTTGAAGGATCTTCGAATTATTCAATTATGGAGGCATACATGCAAAAGGTCGAACTCGAAATTGAGGAACAACCACACACTTACCTATGGACACATAGACGATTCAAACACGCTAAGAAGTCGCTTTAATTTCTTCGATAAACTGTTGAGCCAAATGTTGTGCAAGGGCTTCAGTTTTTGCCTCGGTGTAAATCCTTATAATCGGTTCTGTATTTGATTTTCTCATGTGAACCCAAGACTCTTCAAAATCTATTTTTAAACCATCGATTGTGGTACATTGCTCATCAGAGTACTTTTCTCCTAGCTTTTTCAAAATCTGATCAGGATTGATCGAAATGGATAATTCGATCTTCTCTTTTGCCATAAAATAGACGGGATAAGAAGCTCGTAACACCGAAACGGGCTGTTGTTTTTCTGTGAGCAGCATTAGAAAAAGTGCGATTCCTACAAGAGCATCTCTTCCATAGTGATTTTCAGGATAAATAATTCCACCGTTTCCTTCTCCACCAATAATCGCATGGGTTGATTTCATTTTTTGAACCACATTCACTTCACCTACCGCAGCAGCTTCATACTTTTGATGGTACCTTAGTGTTAATTCTTTCAAGGCACGTGTTGAAGATAAATTCGAAACCGTATTACCCGGTGTTTTAGAAAGTACGTAATCGGCGCAGGCTACAAGGGTATATTCTTCTCCAAACATTTTTCCCTTTTCATCAACTAGAGCTAAACGGTCTACATCAGGATCTACCGTGATTCCGAAATGAGCCTTTTCTTCTTGCACCGAACGCATCAAATCTCCCAAATGCTTTTCTAGAGGTTCTGGATTGTGAGGAAAATTACCCGTTGGTTCACAGTACATGGCCTTATAACTTACTCCCAATCGATCTAGAAGTTTTGGGATTGCAATACCTCCTGTAGAATTTACAGCGTCGATCACCACATGAAAACCTTGAGATTTAATTCGTTCTGCATCTATTAAAGGCAAGCTTAGTATTTTCTCAATATGTCTATCAATGTAATCATTGACAACCGTGATATTACCTAGCTCTTCGATACTAGCAAAACTCACATCCGTTGATTCTGATAACTTTAAAAGTTGCGCTCCAACGGTAGCATTTAAAAATTCACCGTTTTTATCCAGAAGTTTTAAAGCATTCCATTCTCCAGGATTATGGGAGGCGGTAATAATTACCCCCCCGTCAGCACCTTCGTTTACAGTAGCAAATTCAACCGTCGGGGTAGTAGATAACCCTAAATCAATCACGTCAATACCTGAACCGAGCAAGGTATTTTGAAAAATGCTTTGAACCATTGGCCCCGACAACCGAGCATCTCTACCAATCACAACCTTAGCGCGTTCATTAACCTTGTTCGCCTTTACCAGACTAGCATAAGCCGTTGCGAATTTTACAATATCAACAGGAGTAAGATTCTCTCCAGGATTTCCTCCAATAGTTCCGCGAATTCCTGAAATCGATTTAATTAAGGTCATGTCTTAAGGTTTGTTGTTTGCAAAGATATCAAAGACATTTATCTTAACTTCCCAATTCTTAAATGACTTCAAGGTGAAAAACTATTTCTATTTTCTTCTAGCGATAAGTGTAATTTCTTGTACCAATCATTCAGCGTCTTCGGAGCAGGTTCAAGAATTAGAAATCTATGATCAAGCTGCGGTGGTAAGCGCCAGAAAAGAAGCCTCTGATATAGGGACAGCTATCTTAAAGAAAGGCGGAAACGCTTTTGATGCCATGGTGGCAACCGAGTTAGCTTTGGCAGTTTCTTACCCGTTCGCTGGAAATATCTCTGGAGGAGGTTTTATGGTGTACCGAATGAACGACGGTGAAATCGGAAGTATCGACTACAGAGAAATGGCCCCTGCCGCAACTCATAAGGATTATTATTTAGACGAAGAGGGCAATGTAATTCCTGGTAAAAGCACCCTAGGTGCGACTGCTGTAGGTATTCCAGGTACCGTATCAGGTCTTTTCGAAGTTCATAAGAAATTTGGAACACTGCCGATGGAGGAATTAATTCAACCAGCCATTGATCTGGCTAGAAACGGAATCATTGTTACAGAAAGACAAGCGCAATCCTTCGCCTACTATGACAGCATTTTTACCGTGGTTAACCAAAAACCCCTAGCGCTCTTTCATCAGAAAAAGGCAGGTGACACTATTGTATTTGAAGCACTTGCAAATACCTTAGAAACAATTCAAAATGTAGGAGAAGAAGCTTTTTATGGAGGAAGTCTTGCTGAGAAAATGGTTTCATTTTTACAAAGTAACGGAGGGGCTCACACTTTAGAGGATTTTAAAAGCTACAAGGCAAAATGGAGAGACCCGATCACTTTTGACTTCTTAGGTAGCCGTATTATTTCAATGGGTCCACCAAGCAGTGGAGGAGTAACCCTTAAACAAATATTTGGAATGCTTGAATCACTCGATTTAATGAGTGAATCTCCAGATACAGCTGCTTATATCCATAAATTATCTGCCACCTTTAGGCGGGCTTATGCAGACCGAAATGAGTACTTGGGTGACCCTGATTTTGTTGCCATACCCATGGATGAATTAACGAATCCTGGATACTTAGCATCAAGAATTTCAAATTTTGATAAGGACACCATTGTTGCTATTGGTGACATCAACCCCGGAAAGTTTTTCGAATCGGATGAGACTACCCACTATTCTATCGTTGACTCCTATGGTAATGCAGTTTCTGTAACAACGACATTGAACGGAGGTTACGGCTCAAAGCTATTTGATCCTGAACTTGGGTTTTTCTACAATAATGAGATGGATGACTTTAGCTCAAAACCTGGAGTTCCTAATATGTTTGGTTTGGTAGGTTCCGAAGCAAATGCTATCGCTCCTGGTAAACGAATGCTGAGCAGTATGACTCCAACTATTGTAGAAAAGGATGATGAATTACTTTTAGTAGTGGGTACACCAGGGGGATCTACCATTATCACTGCAGTAGCACAAGTAATACTAAGATCGGCTTATTACGACATACCTATGCAAGAAGCGGTCGATGCAGCTAGATTTCATCATCAAGGCGTTCCAGATCGCTTGATTCTTGAACCTAACCGATTTAGTGCGGTAGTTATTGACTCGTTAAAACAGATGGGATACACTATTTCTGAAAGAACCAACCGTATAATCGGAAAGGTTAATGCCATTAGAATTACAGAAGATGGAAAACTTGAGACAGGAGCTGATTCTCGAGGAGACGATACTGCATCTGGCTACTAGTTATTAGTATCTAGACGACGTTTAAGAAGTTCCATCGATTGTTTTAACTCAGTCATTAATTGCTGATTATTATCAGCATCTAAATGGAAGGTTAAACGACTGCTCACCTCCCAAATCTCCTTAATTCGAAAGGGTTTTACTTTATACGCTGGATAAGCAGAGTTAAGCGATTCAAGTATCACATCATTCGATCGCTCAGGTAATACCACTTTTTTTACCAAGACACTATCGTCTAGTATAACCACATACATTTTCGAAGGTCGAACTTCATCAATACTAGATAGTGCCTTTGCAATTACCCAATCCCCAGGTTGAAGGGCTGGCAACATTGAATCTCCATCCACTTGAAAACCTCTGTAAGTTGCATTTCGAAACTCCTTAAGGGGAAGATCAAATGCAGGTAAGGATTGATACCATGAAGTGTCCGCAATATTTTGCGGGTATCCTGCTGCTGCTTTTTGGCTAACCAGTAATACATTCTCGTTTTCCTGTGAATTTAAAGTTACCACTGCAGGTAATACACTAGCCTTATCTCGAATATTTGCTATAAACATATCACCACTAGAACCAAACAACCAAAGAGGATTCACATGATATTCCTGATACAACTTGGCAACTACGAAACCGGGAATTTTGGTTTTCCCTCGTTCGATATCTGCCGTTGATCCCTTTAAGCCTAAAAATTCGCCAAACGCTGTTTGCGTAAATCCGAGCTCTTTACGCAATTGAGCAAAACGAGTATAATTCTCTTTCATATTTCAATTATAGGGAATATTTCCGAATAATACTAGGAATTAATCCAAGTTATATTGTTCTAATTTTACGGCTGTTATGAAAAATGAAAAAGAGCTGCTTTCGATAAGAAATGCACGAACCCATAATCTCAAAAATATAGATTTAGATATTCCCCGAGATCAGTTAGTTGTTTTAACAGGTCTCTCGGGTAGTGGTAAATCCTCGTTAGCATTCGATACGATTTACGCAGAAGGACAACGGCGTTATCTGGAGACTTTTTCGGCATATGCCAGACAATTCTTAGGTGGACTGGAACGACCTGACGTAGATAAAATTGACGGCCTTTCCCCGGTTATCGCTATCGAGCAAAAAACGACATCGAGGTCCCCTAGATCGACGGTAGGAACCATTACCGAAATTTATGATTTCTTGAGATTGCTGTATGCAAGGGTAGCAACGGGACATTCTCCAGTTACAGGCCTGCCATTGGTTCGATATACGCTAGATCAAATTGTAGCCTTAATCGTTGAGCGTTTTGAGAATCAGTCGGTTTCTATTTTGGCTCCACTCGTTCGCTCGCGTAAGGGACATTACAGAGAACTGTTTGAAAGTCTCTTGAAACAAGGGTTTTTAAGAGCAAGAATTGATGGAGTTATCATTGAACTTACTCCAGGAATGAAACTTGATCGATACAAAACACATGATATCGAATTGGTTGTTGATCGGTTTCCGTTACAATCGAGCCAGCTTGATTTAGCAAGAATCAAACAATCGGTTTCTCTAGGTCTAAAAAAAGGAAATGACGTTGTTTTGGTACATATCAAAGAGACTAATGAGGTTCACTACTTCAGTGCAAGTCTGATGTGTCCCGAATCTGGAATCTCATTAGACGCGCCTGAGCCCAATAGCTTTTCATTCAACTCACCCAAAGGCATGTGTCCTAGATGTAAGGGCTTAGGTGTGGTTTCTAGACTCTCAATGCGTGAGGTTTTCCCTGATCCAAAATTAAGTATCCGAAAGGGAGGCATTGCTCCTCTTGGTGCTTATAAAAAGAATTGGATTTTTGGTCAAATCGAACAAATTGGACTTTTATACGATTTCAACCTAGACACCAAGATTGAGGATCTGAATGATAAGGCTGTTGATGCGCTAATAAATGGAGTTAAAGAAACGATCAACATTCCATCAAAATCACTCGGGGTGACACGCAACTACCAAGTGGATTACGAAGGGATAGGATCCTTTATTCAAGACCAATACGATTCTGCAAATTCCACATCTATTCGCAGATGGGCATCTCAATATCTCGAGGAGCAAAAATGTGAAGAATGTGGTGGTTCCAGATTAAATAAGGAAGCCGCTTATTTTAAAATTGCCGGTAGAACACTCCCTGAGTTAGCCTCTCTAGACTTGGCAGAACTCTTTGATTTTTTTGAAACGGTAGAAAAATACTTAGGACAACGTGAAACGGTCATAGCAGAAGATCTTTTAAAAGAAATTCGCAGTCGTATACGTTTCATGCTGAATGTAGGGCTTGACTATCTAGCTCTAAATCGAAGTTCAAAATCTCTTTCCGGGGGTGAAGCCCAACGCATAAGGTTAGCCACACAAATTGGTTCGCAACTTGTAGGTGTATTATACATCCTTGATGAGCCAAGTATTGGTCTTCACCAGCGGGACAACATGAAACTTATTCAGGCGCTCACCGAATTAAGGGATCTAGGGAATTCTGTGTTAGTAGTAGAACACGACAAGGATATGATGCTTGAGTCAGATCAAATCATAGATATTGGGCCTGCAGCTGGAAAACACGGTGGAGAAATCATCTTTCAAGGTAGTCCCAATGAATTACGAATTGCAAAAACATTAACAGGCTATTATATCTCAGGAGAGCGCGAAGTTCCAATACCCGAAAAAAGAAGAGTCCCGAAAGACTTTATTCAACTTATAGGGTGCACGGGACACAATCTTAAGAACGTATCGATTGATATTCCATTAGGAGTATTAACCGTGGTTTCTGGGGTATCTGGAAGCGGAAAATCCTCGCTAATCAACCAAACCCTCTACCCCATTATGAATGCCTTCTATTTTAATGGAGTTAAAGAGCCACTACCCTACAAAAAAATCACTGGACTCGAATTATGTGATAAAGTCATTGACGTAAATCAATCTCCGATAGGTAGAACCCCACGTTCTAACCCAGCCACTTACACAGGAGTTTTTAATGAAATTAGAAGTCTATTTGCCAAAACAACCGAAGCCGTAATTAGGGGTTATAAGCCCGGACGCTTTAGTTTTAATGTAAAAGGTGGTCGCTGCGAAACTTGTCAAGGGGCCGGGCTTAAGGTCATTGAAATGAATTTCTTACCAGATGTCCATGTACCTTGTGAAACTTGTTATGGCAAGCGATTTAATCGAGAAACTCTTGAAGTTAGATATCGCGGAAAAAGCATCTCTGACGTTCTAGAAATGACTATTGAGGAGGCCACTGAATTTTTTGAATCCATCCCAAAGATTCATCGCATTCTTAAGACCCTAAATGATGTAGGTCTAGGATATATCGCTTTAGGACAAGCATCGACTACCTTATCTGGAGGAGAAGCACAACGCGTAAAATTAGCCACCGAACTTGCAAAACGAGATACGGGAAAAACTTTTTACATCCTTGACGAACCTACTACTGGGTTACACTTTGAAGATGTGCGAATTCTTATGGAAGTGCTTCAACGACTGGTCAACAAAGGAAATTCAGTTATAATTATTGAACATAACCTCGATGTCATTAAAATAGCTGACTACATTATTGATATTGGGCCTGAGGGAGGTAAAGGTGGAGGTCAAGTTGTTGCAACTGGAATACCCGAAGAGGTAATAAGCAATAAAAAAAGCTTAACTGCACCATTCTTAAAGCAAGAATTAAAGTAAATTCAAACTCAATCTATTATCCAATGTCTAGACAAGAAGAAAAAATTTGGAATCAAATTAAGACCAATGATTCTTGGGCAATTTTTAAAATCATGGGCGAGTTTGTCGAAGGCTACGAGCGGATGGCTAAAATAGGACCTTGCGTCAGCATCTTCGGCTCTGCACGAACTCCTGAAAACAATGTTTATTACCAGCTAGGAAAAAACATTGCCGAACGACTATCCAATGAAGGCTTCGGCATCATAACAGGTGGCGGACCGGGAATCATGGAAGCAGCGAATAAAGGAGCGAAAGAAAGCAAAGGAATTTCAGTCGGTCTCAACATCAAACTTCCTTTCGAACAACATCCAAATAGATTCATAGACGAAGACAAGAATATAGATTTTGATTACTTCTTTGTTCGCAAAGTCATGTTTGTGAAATACGCCCAAAGTTTCGTTGTAATGCCAGGGGGGTTTGGCACATTAGATGAACTCTTTGAAGCGGTAACTTTGATCCAAACTAACAAGATTAAGCGCTTCCCAATTGTTCTTGTTGGAAAAGATTTTTGGGGAGGTCTGATTGACTGGATCAAAGATCAGCTTCTTGGTCAGAAAAATATTAGTCCTGAAGATTTAGACCTTATACACCTTGTGGACACCCCTGATGAAGTAGTCAAAATAATTACCAGTTTCTACAAAGGAAGAGATCTTCGACCTAATTTTTAAAATGACCCAATTCAGGTACTTATTACTTCTTTTAATCAGTGGGATTTACGCTCAAGAATTACCTCCTTTGCGTTTTAATGCAAATCTCGACATTCAAGAAGATCAAACCATTAGGGTGTCTAGCCAATTAGAATTAACCCCTGAGTACTTTGTTTATGGAGATTCACTGTATTTGTATGACTGGAATCATTCTTATTCCTCTAAAGTAACCCCACTAGCGAAATCATTTAGACAGGTTTTTGATCGCCGGCTTCATCTTGCAGCCGAAAAAGATCGGGGCCGAACGACTAATTTATCAATCAGAATCAACGATTCAGAAGTTCCTTATTCACGAATTGAATTTGACATTTTAGCTATTAAAATTCCCCCTGAGAATAAGACCGATCCCTTAACTCTGAACATCGATTACACGCTATATCTTCCAGACATCAGGTTTACAGGTTACGGAAAAGACAAAGAGTCTTTTGTTCTTAAAAATCAATTCATTATTCCCGTGCCCAAGGAAGATGAACAATTAAGAGCACATCACTTTAGGCAGCGTGGAAATCAGCGATCAGGAATTGTATCCTATGACATTAGATTTAACGACACAAAGAAGCTATTTATTGAAAGTGATCTGCCTGCCATTGGCCCTCATCAAATTGGAGGGGTTCTTGCCTCTCCCCCTGCGATTGTTGTCAATTACACTAAAAACACTACTCGTTTTAACTATCAACTACCCGAAATTGTCCTAACCAATGATTGGTTAGCGGATTTTGACAACATCGAAGCAACCCTGAATAGAGTCTTACCTTTTCTTGAGAATTATTTAGCCGGGATAAGTTTTAGATCACTTCTTATTCTAGAACAAGACTATAAAGAACGACCCCTAGTGGGCATCGACGATATTCCATCGTTTGTGTCACCTTATCCGTCAAATTTTATTGAAGAATTAAAATTATTAAAGACTATTGCTCGCAAGTATCTTCAACTGAATTTTGATTCTAATCCTGAGCTAGAACAGTTTTATATTGATGGATTCTCCCAGTACCTACTGCAAGAGTATGTTTCTTATCAATACCCAAACCTCTCGTTTAGCGGAAAATTTGCTAGTTGGTGGCCTGTGAAAAAATACCATCTCGGACAGATCGAATTTAACCATCATTTTCAATGGCTTGATAGATATATAGAGAATAAGAATTCAGACCAACCTTTATTATCTAGATCAGATCAATTACTCAATTACAATTGGCAAATTGCACATCCGATACGTTCTGCTCAATTGTTTGATTTAAGCATTAGTGATGAAAATAAATTAGCCATACGTTCTGCTCTCAAATCTTATCAGCTGAGTCAATATCTTAAACCTGGTGCCTCTGCATTCGACTTAAAATGGTACTTACCTTCTAAAATCAATGCACCAATTGTTGATCGGAGGATATTAAGTAATCGAAATCATGTCGATTTCAAGTTACATCTAGAGCAACAGCGATCAGGGATTGATTTTTTAAGAGTTTCACAAAATGGAGCGTACGCACTACCGGTTAAAGTGGCTCAAATGATAGGAGATTCAATACTGAACGAAAAATGGGTGTATAATTCAAAGAGGCAGCCCTATGTAAATTTTGAAAACAAGCCAGGAGTTCGATATGTAGTAAACCCTAATCTTGAATCGCCCGAATTTAAAACCGATAATAATGTATTCAATCCTAGATCTAAACTTTTCGCTAAGCCAATAAAAATACTTCCATTCACAGATCTTCCCAGTGCTGCTCGCAGCAATCTTTTTATAACCCCCCAAGTCAATTACAACCTATACGATGGAGTTGCTGCTGGCTTAAGTTTTTCGAATCAAAGTTTACTGAATAAACCCACCGAGTTTCAGATTACTCCTCTTTATTCTTCCAAAGAAAATACGCTCATTGGTAATTTTTCAGTCCTAAGGAATCATTGGGTGATGGACCGAAACAGGACTCGTGTTTCTTACGGGATTTTTGGCGCTTCTCAGCACTTTAATAAAAACTCGCTTTATACAACGTTAACCCCTTTTATTCGCTTGAACGGGCAAGATCCTGATTTGAATAAACGTCATAGAAATAGTTGGTTGTTTAGGTACCGCTTGGTGTCTAGAAGCTATGATAATGAAATTGTTGTGCCAACTACACTAACTAATCCCGATTATGGTGTTCTTAATATTCGCCATCAACAGAGCACCCAGAGTTTGTTTGATTTTCAAAGTACCCTAGCAGATTTACAAATTTCAAATCATTTTATAAAGGTCTCCGGAACGATTGAATATCGAAAATTATTTACAAATAATACTCAGCTTAGTGCACGATTGTTCGCAGGGGCTTTTATCAAGAACAACACCAATGATGATTATTTTTCATTCGGAGTTAATGGTCCAAATGACTATCTCTATGACTACAATCTCATTGGTCGATCTGAATCTAGCGGTTTATTCTCTCAACAACTCGTTAGAGCCGAGGGCGCTTTTGTTTCTGAAATGGTTAATCGCAATTTTGCCAATAGAGGTTTGATCACATTGAGTACAGCGATTAATTTATATCGCTTTATAGAAATGTATACTGAAATTGCTCTTCAGAAAGATCTAGGTCAAAACGCCGAAATCTACTACGGATCAGGAATTCGATTAAATCTAGTCCCCGATTTCTTAGAAATATACTTACCCGTGCACCATCAGAAAGGATATATCTCATTTAGCGACGATTACCTCAGTAAAGTAAGATTTGTACTCGCATTGCGTTTTGAAACCCTCAGTCGACTCTTTACAAGATCCTTGTTCTAATGTAAAGGGTTTGTTTATTTTTGCCACATCGAATTGATACTTAAGCAAGGCTATGCACGATAATGAAATGACTTTTTCTGAATTTCGATCTCAACTTCTAGAGGATTATCGAATAGCTAGATTGAGCCGGGAATGCAGCCTATTAGGTCGAAAAGAAGTCCTTCTCGGACGTGCCAAATTTGGGATCTTTGGCGACGGCAAAGAACTTCCACAAATTGCTTTAAGTAAATTCTTTAAACCAGGCGATTACCGCAGTGGTTATTATAGAGACCAGACTTTGATGTTTGCTCAGGGTTTAATGAACCCTGTTTCATTTTTTCATACGTTGTTCGGCACTACTGACTTAGCCCATGAACCTATGAACGGTGGTAGACAGATGACCGGGCATTTTTCAACGCCTAATGTGGATCATCATGGAAATTGGATCAATCAAACTAGACAATACAACTCGGCATCAGATGTTTCATCGACAGCTGGGCAAATGCCTCGTTTACTTGGATTAGCCCAAGCTTCAAAAGTTTATCGTAATCGATCGATTAAAGGTTCTTCAAAGTTTAGCGTTTCAGGGGATGAAATCGCTTGGGGAACTATTGGTAATGCTTCAACCTCTGAGGGTCTCTTTTTTGAGGTAATGAATGCGGCTGGGGTAATGCAAGTACCAATGGTTATGAGTGTTTGGGATGATGAATACGGCATTTCAGTGCCGGCAGAATACCATACCATTAAACAAAGTATTTCAGACGCTTTAAAAGGGTTCAGTCGCGATGAAAACTCTCAAGGCTTTGAAATTATTAAAGTCAAAGGATGGGATTACCCTGCGCTTATCGAGGCTTACGGAAGAGCAGAAAAGCTAGCACGTGTAGAGCACGTTCCCGTTTTAGTACATGTTACCGAACTTACTCAACCCCAGGGCCACAGTACCTCTGGTTCACATGAACGTTACAAATCTGAAGATCGCCTAGCATGGGAACAAAACCATGATTGTTTAAGAACCTTTAAGCAATGGGTTCTCGAAAATAAGGTCTGTACCCAAGAAGAATTGAACCAAATTGATGAAGAGGTTCACCTAGAGGTACAAGAGGCAAAAAAGACCGCATTCAAAGAGTATCAGGAAATTCCACGCGCTTACGCACGTTACCTTAGTGAATTATTAAGTGATAACGCTTCGAATCCTTTACCTGAGTACAAGGATCTCCTTAAGAAGCTTAATTCTAAAAAATTAGTATTTAAAAAGGATACCTTAGTATCGTTAGATCTTGCCAAAAATATTGCCTTTCAGAAAGGACAATCAGATTTACTACAACGTCTAAATCATTTAGCTGCTCAAATAAAAAATGAAGAGCTAGACGCTTATAGCAGCGAACTTATTGACGAAAGTCATCGCAGTCTAACCGCTATCCCTCATATCCCTGCTGTTTATCCCGATAAACCACACTTTGTTGATGGGAGAAGGATTCTTCAAGAAAACTTCGACATTCTTTTAGACACTGACCCTCGCCTAATGGTTTTTGGAGAGGATACGGGTAAAATCGGAGGAGTAAATAAAGCTTTAGAAGATCTACAAGAAAAGTATGGTGAAGATCGCGTAACTGATACGAGTATTCGTGAAGCTAGCATTATTGGACAAGGAATCGGTTTAGCTATGCGTGGATTACGTCCTATTGCTGAAATTCAATACCTCGATTACATCTTTTATGCAATTCAAGTATTAACAGATGATTTAGCCACACTAAGATATAGGTCTGTGGGTCAACAAATTGCACCATTAATCGTTCGTACTAGAGGGCATCGTTTAGAAGGGATTTGGCATTCGGGTTCTCCTATGGGGGGGCTAGTTAATATACTTCGCGGTATTTACATCCTTTCCCCTAGAAACATGACCCAAGCAGCAGGGATGTACAACGCACTTCTAAAAGCAAATGAACCAGCAATTGTCATCGAGCCATTAAATGGTTACAGAAGCAAAGAAGCGTTACCTGAAAATATTGGTCATTTTACTACTCCTATTGGGGAAATTGAAGTTGTTGAAGAAGGTTCTGATATAACTGTAGTTTCTTATGGCTCTACCTTAAAAATTGTTTGTGAGGCTTCAGAACGACTACGCACATTCGGAATCTCTTGTGAAATTATAGATGCTCAAACCCTGTGGCCATTTGACAAAAGTCATCGCACCGTTGAAAGTCTCAAAAAGACGAATCGACTGGCAATTATTGATGAAGATGTCCCGGGTGGATATAGTGCATTTCTCCTCCAACAGATTATTTCAGAACAAAAAGGGTTCAGCCATCTAGACACCGCGCCGCTTGTTATCTCGGCTAAGCAGCACAGACCCCCTTATGGTTCAGATGGTGACTACTTCTCAAAACCAAACGCTGAGGAGATATTCGAAGGGCTTTACAACCTCATGAGAGAGAGTCGTCCTGATCGTTTTAAAACGTGGTAAGTTTATCCTAGCAAGGACATCGCGATATCTTGATAGATCTGCTGGTCGTTTAAACCAGGTGCCCCTCCCACTCCTTTACACTTCAAATCAAGTTCTCGTAACGAACTAACAATCCTTGTCAATCGTTTCATTGGGAAATTTCTAGCAGCAGATTGGTACTCGGATAAAAAATAAGGAGAGATCCCCAATGCCCTCGGTGCATCTTTTGGGTTACTCAGGGTATGAAGACGAAAAACTTTTGTAAAAAAAGGATATAATAGAGCTAAGGTCGCAATGGGTGGGTGATCTTTAGTATTCTTGGCAAAATATCCTAATATCGATGCACTTCTCTTATGGTTTCCCTCACTTAGAGCCTTAGTAAGTTCAAATACATTGTATTGCCGATCGATACCGACATGACGTTCTATATGGGTATCATCAAAACGTTTAGTATTAGGATCAGCAATGATTAATTTATCAATCTCACGTTCGTATCTAGAAAGATCAGTACTTATGCTAAAGAGCAATAATTGTTTGGCTTTATTCGATAGCTCCACGCCTTTATTACGCAACAATTCATCCAAAAATATCCCTACTTTATTTTCGTAAATAGGCTTACTCTCAAAAAGCAACTGCTCTTTTTCAATTCTTTTTACCACCTTCAGTCTTCTGTCTAAGGATTTCTGGTGCATAACAAGAACGATAACAGAAGTAGGGTTTGGATTTTCTAAATAACTCTCAAGTTCACCCAATTGTTTAGAAAGATGTTGAGCCTCTCGAACTAGTACAAGGGTTTGATCTGAAAACATCGGGAGTGTACGAGCCCTTTGAATCACCTCTCCCATTGAGGTATCCTTTCCATAAAGGATATGTTGATTAAAATCCTTTGCCTCATGTGGCACCACACTATTTTCAAATAATTTAGCTAAGTCTTTTATGAAATAAGGCTCCTCACCATATAAAACAGCTACCGCAGGATAATTCTTGCTCGAAATGGCGGATTTAATAGATTCAAAACTGCTCATTGTAGTATTTTTGTGTGAAATGCATTCATTACCGAGACTTCAATTTCCGCCCTATTCATTTAAGGCTAAAAATACCGAAAAGGGATGGGTCATCTTTGATATTATTCGTAAAAAATTTGTTTTACTTCAGCCTGAAGAATGGGTTCGTCAGCATCTCATTCACTTTTTAATGGATCAGTGGAACATCTCTCAAAGCCTCATGAAGGTTGAACACAAAGTCACCACTGGTCAAATTAACTCTAGGTTTGACCTAGCTGTTTTTAAATCAGACGGATGCGTTCATTTATTAGCAGAGTGTAAGGCTCCAACAATTGTCCTTGATCAAAAAGCAATTCATCAGAGTTTGAGATATTGTGAAGTTCTTGAACCAGATTACTTGTTCATAACCAATGGCTTAACACATAAAATCGCTCAACTTAACCGAGAAGATAAAAGCTATACTTGGCTATCTTCGATCAATGAATTTCAAGGAAAATGAGGTCTGATATAGCCATTGTAATACTGAACTGGAATGGTAGTGAACTTCTTAAACGTTTTCTACCTAGTGTTTTACAAAATAGTGCTCAAGCGAATATCTATGTTATCGACAACGGTTCAACCGACGACTCTGTTAAGACGCTCCACTCAGACTTTAAGGATGTACAGGTTATCCTATTGGATAAAAACTATGGTTTTGCCGGAGGTTATAATGAAGGCTTAAAATCAGTCAATGAGTCTATTCTATGCCTATTAAATTCTGATGTTCGAGTAGAAGGAAACTGGATTGAACCGATTACTGATCTTTTTAAAAATCTCGAGATTGGTATTGTACAACCTAAAATTCTTGATGAAAAGAATCCAGAACTTTTTGAATATGCCGGAGCTGCAGGTGGTTTTATTGACTTTTTAGGATACCCCTATTGTAGAGGGCGACTATTTTCTCACATTGAAAAAGACCATGGTCAATACGATGATGAAATCCCCGTTTTTTGGGCGACAGGAGCTTGTCTTTTTATTAGAAATGAACTTTTCAAAAAATTAAGGGGATTTGATGATCGCTACTTTGCTCATCAGGAAGAAATTGATCTATGTTGGAGAGCTCAACGTATGGGATATCAGGTTTGGTATACTTCAAAAAGCAAAGTGTTCCATTTAGGGGGTTCAACTTTATCTAATGCCAATCCTTTCAAAACGCAACTAAACTTTAGAAACTCGCTATTTAATGTTGTCAAGAATTCGGATAACCAACTTCTTTGGTTCATTATCGGAGCGAGACTGATTCTAGATGGTGTTGCTGGTTTATTCTTTCTAATTCAGGGTAAACCGAAACACACAATCGCAGTTGTAAAGGCTCATTTTCAATTTTACAAAAGATTTCGAACCTACTTGAGCGAGCGAACGAATTCATTTCATACTACTGTAAAGCCAGTTAAAAGAGCTATTGTTTTTGATTATTATATCAGAGGCATCAAGAAATAATTTAACATCCCTACTAGTCTTTATTGACAGTTTGGCAAACTATTTGCTAATTTGGTATTGTATAAAACAACACATGATTATGAAAGTTAAATTAATCCCTGTAGCACTTGTAGCACTAACCTTAGGCTCTTGTGTTTCTTCAAAGAAGTTCAAAACCGTTTCTTCAGAATTGTACAACGCCAAAAATGAGCTTGCGACAACAACAAGAACCATGAATGATTATGCCACCGAGATCAGTAAGTATGAGGCGCAAGTAAAGGCACTTTCTAGTCAAAACGATTTCTTGCGTTCGAATAATCAAGAACTCATCAACAATATGGATGATTTCACCACGCTCACTTCAAAGGGTGCTGAAAACCTAGAGAAAACATTAGAAAGCCTTAAAGAGAAAGAAGTTTCTATTACAAGACTTCAAGATGCAATAACACGAAGAGACTCGGTTAATCTTGCACTAGTAGCCAGCTTAAAAGGAGCTTTAGGTAATCTTAACGATACCGATATCGAGGTTAACGTTGAAAAAGGAGTTGTATTTGTCTCTATTGCTGACAAGCTACTTTTTAGAAGCGGAAGTTATGTAGTTTCAGAACAAGCAAAACAGGTTCTTGGAAAAGTAGCTAAAGTAGTTAACGCTAAACCTGATTTCGAATTTATGGTTGAAGGACATACCGATAATGTTCCATTTAAAACCAATGCAGAGATTAAAGATAACTGGGATTTATCGGTAAAAAGAGCCACGGCAATTGTTCGTGTTCTTCAAAACGAGTTTAAGGTAGATCCGAAAAGAATGACCGCTGCAGGTCGTAGTTACTACGTTCCATTAGTTGAGAATAACAGCGCTGCTAATCGTGCTAAGAATCGCCGTACTCGTATTGTTGTACTTCCGAAACTAGATCAGTTCTATGATATGATAGAAGAAGGAATGAAAAGTCCATCTATTCAATAATCGAGAATAAGATCAATAGAATTTGAAAGGGTCTCCACATGGAGACCCTTTTTTTTTATTTGATGATTTGAAGTTTTGCGAACTTCAACAAGAGCTTTTTAATCCCACCAGATTCAAACAGGATCTCTGCCTTTTTATTTACCCCGATTCCTTCGATACTTTGAACTACACCCGTTCCAAAACGCTCGTGATTAACTTTTACCCCAACGTTTAAATCAGCGTAAAGCGTTGCAGATTCTGCAGCTGGTTGTACCGAAGCGGGTTTTATCTTTCTGAGTTTTTGAAGTTGTTTTTCGGTAGGTTTGCCGATGGAAGGAGGTGTTCCTGCTTTAGGTTTTACCGTCCTTAATTTTGAATGATCTACTTCGCCAAATAGGCTCGTATCCAAATAGGGACTGAAATTTCTTCTAAAATCAACAACCTGATTATCCAAGTATTGCTCATCAATTTCTTCAATAAACCGACTAGGCTCAGCGTCGATAAGCTTACCCCATCGGTATCTATTGATCGTATAAGTCAGTACGGCTTGTTTTTCAGCACGGGTCAGAGCCACATAAAAAAGTCTTCTCTCCTCTTCAAGTTCAGCCCTTGTATTCATACTCATTGCAGAGGGAAACAAATCCTCTTCCATTCCTACAATAAAAACATATGGAAATTCTAAACCTTTAGCGAGGTGAATCGTCATCAGTGCTACTCGATCATCATCCCCTACCTCTTTATCTAAATCAGTAGCTAAAGCTACATCCTCCAAAAATTCAGCAATGGAACCTGTAGCTCCATCAATTTCTCGCTGACCTTCTACGAAATCTTGAATACCGTTTAGAAGCTCTTCCATATTCTCAAGTCGTGCGATACCTTCGGGCGTTCCATCCTTTTTCATCTCAAGTACTAAACCCGACTTCTTGATCACATGCTCGGTAAGGGTAAATGCATCAGCACTCTCAGCCAAAATCTGAAAACTTCTTATCATTGTCGCGAAATCCTCTAGTCGATTTGAGGTACTGGCATTTACTTTAAGTGAAGAGCGGTTTTCAGGATAAAGTAGTTCGAATACACTCATTCCCGTTTCCTTTGCGGCAACGACTAGCTTATCAAGAGTCGTTTGTCCGATACCACGGGTCGGATAATTAATTACCCGCATTAGCGCTTCTTCATCTTTGGAATTAATTACTAGGCGTAAATAAGCAAGAACGTCTTTAATCTCTTTTCGCTGATAAAAGGAAAGTCCGCCATATATTCTGTAGGGAATGTCACGCTTTCGAAGCGCATCCTCGATGGCTCTTGACTGAGAATTGGTTCGGTACAGAACCGCGAAGTCCCCGTTTTTCAATTGGTTATTAAGTTTCCATTCGAATAAGGTACTGGCAACATATCTTCCTTCGTCTGCATCAGTTGCGCTTCGATGGACAATTATTTTATCTCCGTCTGGATTGTCTGTCCAAACCTGCTTTTCGATTTGATCTTTATTCTTCGAAATCACAGAGTTCGCCGCTCGAACAATAGTGTTCGTTGATCGATAGTTCTGCTCTAATCGATAAACTGCTACTTGATCGTAATCGCGTTGAAAATTAAGTATGTTACTGATATTCGCTCCTCTAAAAGAATAGATACTTTGTGCATCGTCTCCCACAACACAAATATTTTGATACCGATCAGACAAGGCCTTCACGATCAAATATTGTGAGTGATTAGTATCCTGATACTCATCCACGAGTATATACTTAAATCGCTCTTGATACCTAACCAGCACCTCTGGGAAACGGTTGAGAAGTTCATTCGTCCGAAGTAATAAATCATCAAAGTCCATCGCTCCTGCCTTGAATAACCGGTTAACATACTCATTATAGATTTCTCCCATACGAGGCTTACGAGCGATTGCATCCGCTTCTTGTAATTCAGGGTTGTTGTAATAAGCCTTGACGGTGATTAAACTGTTCTTAAAGGCAGATATACGCTGCTGGATTTGTTTGTATTTATAGATGTCCTTGTCAAGCCCCATTTCTTTAATAATGGAACTAATAAGTCTTTGAGAATCTTGGGTGTCGTATATCGTAAAATTAGAGGGAAATCCCAGGTGATAACCTTCGAAACGCAATAGCTTTGCAAAGACCGAGTGAAAAGTACCCATCCATAGATTCTTTGCCTGGTTATCACCTACAATTTTCGAAATTCTTGTCTTCATCTCTCTTGCCGCCTTATTTGTAAAGGTTAGTGCAAGAATATTGAAAGGGTCAACTCCTCCGTGAATCAGGTGAGCAATTCGATAAGTGAGTACGCGAGTTTTTCCTGAGCCCGCGCCAGCGATAACCATAGATGGTCCATCCTTATGTAAAACGGCACTGCGCTGAGCATCATTAAGTTCCTCTAAATACGACATGAATCAAACTTTAAACTTCGAATTTATTGAATTCTTTATGGGTCAGAGAATCTAAGTTCATATATTTAGTAACATCTTTTAAAACCAAAGAATGAAACCATTATCTAAATCCCTTTTTGTGGCTTTCGCACTTGTGTTTTCTACAATGCAAGCTCAATCTGTAAGCGAAAAAACCTTTGCTGATATCAATGAAAAAGTAATTGAATGGCGAAGACATTTTCATGAAAATCCAGAACTCGGAAATCGCGAATTTAAAACCGCTGCCTACATCGAGAAGCATCTTCGTAAATTAGGGCTGGAAGTTCAAACAGGAGTTGGAATTACAGGTGTTGTAGGAATTTTAAAAGGGGGTAAGCCAGGAAAAGTTTTAGGCTTAAGAGCAGATATCGATGCACTGCCAGTTACCGAAAGAAATGACCTTTCATTCAAGTCAAAGGTGGTAACTGAATTTCTAGGTGAAACCACTGGAGTTATGCATGCCTGTGGCCATGACACACATACTGCGATCTTAATGGGTGTAGCAGAAGTGCTGGCTAAGAATAAAGATCAAGTTGCCGGTACCATTAAATTTATTTTTCAACCTGCTGAAGAAGGACCACCACCAGGAGAAAAAGGTGGAGCACTATTAATGGTTGAAGAAGGTGTTCTTAAAAACCCTGACGTGGATGCTATTTTCGGATTACACATCAATTCAGCGACACCTGTTGGGCAAGTTCGTTACAAAACCGGAGGAATCATGGCTTCGGCTCAACGTTTTGTTATTACTGTTAATGGAAAACAGACTCACGGCTCTCAACCTTGGTCAGGTGTTGACCCAGTTTATATCTCCTCGAAAATCATCGACGGAATTCAATCGATCATCAGTCGTGAATCGAACCTACTCAAAGAAGCTGCGGTTATATCTGTCGGTAAAATTAAAAGTGGAGTTCGATTTAATATTATTCCTGAATCAGCAGAACTTATTGGAACCATACGTACATTGGATTACGACATGAGAGATCATATTGAAAAAAGAATGCATGAAATGATTCCTGCAATCGCTGAAGCTTATGGGGGAACTGCAGAGGTTTCGATTTCAGAATCAACCGATATCACTTTCAATGATCCTGATCTGGTAGCACAAATGTTACCATCCATGGAAAGAGCCTTAGGTAAAGAAAATGTATTACTTACCAAAGCAACCACCGGAGCCGAAGATTTCTCTTACTTCTCCAGAGAAGTACCTGGATTTTACTTCTTTTTAGGAGGTATGACTCCGGGTAATGAAACCCCATTTCCGCACCATACCCCTGATTTTTTCATCGATGAGGATGGATTGATTCACGGAGTGAAAGTGCTTACTCAAATGAGTATTGATTACTTAAACCAATAACATGCGATTAACCCTAGTTTTTTTCTTACTTCTATCGGGAGCCAGCAGTATGATCGTGGCTCAAAAGAAAACCGATTTGATAGAAGACTTGAAGGCTCTCAATGAGTTGGTAGGAAGAAAGGAAGATGAGATTAGCCGATTAAAAAAATCACTAGTAGCAGAAGAAACCTTAAATCAAACATACCTCTTTGAGATTGAAAATCTAAAGACAACCAATTCTGCTTTGATGAAACGATTGAGCAATTTTACAAGTCAATCAGTAAGTAACATCATTAGCATAGGAGATCAAATCGAGAGTATGCGCGTTTTAGAAAAACAAGATCAAGCCTTAAGGCAATTGATCATTGAAGAAGACTCGACACTCATTGAGACCGTGAAACAACTAGCTCCCGTGGTTACCAAAGCGAATGGAATGTTGATTAACAGAGGTCGTATAGAGGTGTCCTTTTCTGCGTTGGAATATGCACTTAAAGATTCATTACATCTAGATCCCAAATTAGTTCGTATCGACTCTGCCCTTCGTGCCATAACCGATTTAGAACTCATGATTAGTGGTGCTTTTCAGCCAGTAATCATTGACTCTGTTACCATTAACAACGAGTTAATAGCTCCGAGGTTTTATGAGGTCTTCTCAAAGCAATTTGATCTTGATCAAAACCGAATAAAACTTGATCCTACAGTAAATAACGACACCGTAATTATTAGTCTAAGGCCTTCTTTGCAGCGGTCTTACGATCGAATTCGTTCAATTTTGAAAAGGTAAATTTTCAAACCATTTACTAATTCATTTAGTTAATGAGTGACCATCCTTCTTTAAAAAATTCAGTAGCTCTGCTCAGCGGTTTTGGTAAACATCGTGCAGAGCTACTTTCTAAGGAGTTTGGCATTGAATCTCTTTACGATTTACTGTTTCATTTTCCTATAAGGTATGTTGACAAGAGTCGATTTTATTCGATTTCAGAAATACAATCAGAGCACTCCTATGTCCTTGTAAAAGGAGTTTTATTTGATTTAAGAATCGTTGGTGAGGGTCGAATAAAACGTCTTGTTGGCGAGCTTAAAGATGCAACTGGTAGCCTTGAACTAGTATGGTTCAAGCCACCACAATTTTTATTAAAAACATTGCAAAACGGGCAGGTCTATCAGGTTTTTGGAAAGACCACTAGATTTGGTAATACCTTTTCTATTGCTCATCCCGAAATTTCAAAATTGGCTAACCCTGTCGATGTTAAAGGACTTGGCATTGAGCCTATTTACTCTTCGACCGATAAACTTCAAAAAGCGGGATTAAGCCAACGTATCGTAAAAGAAGGAATAAAGAAGATAGTCACTGCCATCGACTTTGGTTTAGCAGAAAATCTTCCGAAATCTTTAATCGAAAAACTACAGCTTCCTCAAAAAACTGAAGCGATCAAAAACATTCATTTTCCGCAAAATTTAAAACAGGTAGATCTTGCACTAAACCGATTCAAGTTTGAGGAATTGTTTTTTTTACAACTGCGCTTACTGTATAAAAATTTAGTGGGTCAAAAGAAAATTAAGGGGCGTATGTTCGATCATGTAGGTGATCTTTTTCTCGAGTTCTATGAGCACCATCTCCCCTTTGATTTAACCAATGCACAAAAACGAGTAATCAAGGAGATTAGAAAGGATTTAGGTTCTGGGATTCAAATGAATCGACTCTTACAAGGAGATGTAGGGTCAGGTAAAACTATGGTTGCGCTTTTATCAAGTCTCATTGCAATCGGCAATCAATCTCAGGCTGCTATTATTGCACCAACCGAGATCTTAGCTCAACAGCATTATAATGACTTAGCGGCTCTCTTAAGCCCCATTTCGGTGAATGTGGCATTACTTACCGGCTCAACTCCAAAGAAGGACAGAAAGGTGATTTTCGATGAACTATCATCAGGAAACCTTCATCTGATTATTGGAACCCATGCACTTTTAGAGGACACTGTCGTATTTAAAGACTTGGGAATTGCTATTATCGATGAACAGCATCGCTTCGGGGTTGCACAACGGTCGAAACTTTGGAAGAAAGCAGAGGTACCTCCACATATTTTGGTAATGACTGCAACTCCCATTCCTAGAACTTTGGCAATGAGTCATTATGGAGATCTAGATGTCTCTGTGATCGATGAATTACCCCCAGGAAGAAAACCAATTCTTACCCAGCATCGGACTGATTCGTCTCGATTAAAAGTATTTCAATTCATGAAATCTGAAATCGCCAAAGGCAGGCAGGTATATGTCGTCTATCCACTTATTCAAGAATCAGAAAAGCTTGATTATAAAGACCTCATGGATGGGTATGAAAGCATTCAAAGAGAGTTTCCGCACCCCCACTACCAGATTTCAATTGTTCATGGAGGAATGAATGCAGAGGCAAAGGCTTTCGAAATGGCTCGTTTCGAAAAAGGGGAAACCCAAATTATGGTAGCCACAACGGTTATCGAAGTAGGTGTAAATGTGCCCAATGCCTCAGTAATGATCATCGAAAGTGCGGAACGTTTTGGCCTTTCTCAGCTACATCAACTTCGAGGAAGAGTCGGACGAGGAGCTGAAAAGTCCTATTGTATATTGATGAGCGGTACAAAAATATCGGATGATGCCAGGACTCGATTAGAATCTATGGTTAGAACTCAAAATGGATTTGAATTGTCGGAAATCGACCTACAATTAAGAGGCCCTGGAGATTTAATGGGGACGCAACAAAGCGGTACGCTTCAATTAAAGGTAAGTGATATCGTTAAGGATGCCGACATACTTTACCGAGCTAGAGAAGCGGCAGAATGGATTTTAAAACAAGACCCTGAACTAACATTTCAAGAACATCAAGGGATACGAGCCACACTCAATAGACTCCTTAGAGGTAACCTTCTTTGGAGTTATATCAGTTAGTTAATCCTCTAAGGCTTATAGCTTCACTTAAATGCCTAGTGCTAACCCATTCGCATTCTTCAAAATCTGCAATCGTTCGAGCAATTCTATAACTCCTTTCAACGGCCCGTATAGAGTGACCTTTCTGATGAAGTAATCGTTGCAATAGGGTCTTTGCTTTTGGTTCGATTTTAAAACGATGTAATTGATTTAAATTACTAGCAGAAGTCGTAGGATCCGCCATTAATCGATCGTTTCGAAATTTAATGGCCCGATTAATTCGATTCAAAACCTCCCCATAGAATGCCTTCTGTTTTTCTGCCTTAAAATCAGGTTTAAATAAAGTAATCTGAAAATCAACTCGATCTAAAAAGGAAGGAGTTAGGAATTTGAAATCTGAAAACGAACCATTGGTCGTCCCAATTAATGTAAAATCTGCCAAATAGTTTTTGTGATATTTCAATGCATTTAAAGTGACAGACTTCTGTTCCATAGCTATTTTTATGAGCTCAAGGATTGATTTTCGGTAAGTACTAATTTCATCCATATAAAGGATTCCTTCATGCGCTAATGAAATTTCACCGGGATAAGGGTGCACCCCCCCTCCCATTAATTGAGTAGACGTTATATTCTGATGAATTCTGCGAATTGTAGCCTCTTTTTCGAAAGGTATATCTCTCCTACTCAGTAATTCGCATTGCTCATCTGTTAGCTTACCAGAAGTATTTTTAGCAATCTCTAAAAAGGATTCACATACTGAAGTTTTACCAATTCCTGGGCTTCCTGATAAAATAGTATGATGCTTTCCTACTAAGGCAAGCTCTAAAGCTCGCTTGGCTTCGTCTTGACCAATGACCTGAATTTCTCTAGCTAATTTGACTCCTAAAGATTTTCGGCTCAAAGGTGAGTAATTACCTGTTTTAAGGTAATCGATTAACTCTTTTACTGTGTTTAAAACAATAACCTCAATTCCTTTGAATACCAAGGGTTCTTTGAAATTTTCTGATGAAATGATGACTTTTTGAATTCCCTGTTGTTTAGCGCGCAGTAACCAACCGTCAATATATGGCAGTGGTAAAATATTTCCGTGTAGATCTACCCTACCTAGAAAAAGAATGGATGAGGTTCGATTTGAAATATCTAGATGCTTTAAGGTATACAACAATATAAATAAGCTTAATTCTATAAAGGAAAAGTGCTTTGTTGAAATCGGCGTTTCAGAACTTAAAGTGATGCGTTTGAGTGGTATTCTAACGCTAAGATGATCCAAAACTCTAACCAGTTTATCGATAGCGGATCTACAATTCCCTTGAGGTAAATTATTGAACCGAAAGCCATACCCTTTTGAGATTGCGAGAGAAAGCGAACTGATCTCGTAAGAATTTCCTGCTAGAATGGGAATAGGTAGTTTTTGAGCCATAGTGAGCCCAAAGAAAGCAGTGCTTAACGCAATAACTATTCAGTAACCTCCAAAGCCTCAAAGGCTTTCAAAGAAGCGTCTAAAAACCCTTTAAAATCGGCAACTGAAGTCATTTGAACCGGTGTATTTAAAAGATCATAGTTCGAACTGACGGGTACGTAGTAGGGTTGAGAAATCACCTTAAAATTAACCCCTTGAAAAAGCGAGTAGTATTGACCTATGGTTTTCACTTCTTTAGTTCCACCATTGGATAAAAGATAAGTCCCTGCTCTATCATCGTTTAATTTTTCACGGTCATCTACATACAAGCTAATGATGACAAATTTCTTATCTAGTAACTCATAAATTTCAGGATCTGACCAGACATCTGATTCCATCTTTCGACAGTTAACACAAGAATATCCTGTAAAATCAAGTAGTATAGGTTTGCCTTCCTCCTTCGCCTCCTCAATTCCTGATTCTAAATCGTGAAAACAATTAAGCCCTAATGGGCAACCCGCATCTTCTTGAAATTGCAGATTGTAATACGAAGGGGGTGCAAAGGCACTTAAAAACCCAAGGTTTGAAACGGATGAAAATCCTGAAATGATCAGCACAAGCAGATAAATGCTTAAAATAGAAAACACTCCCCTCACTACCCCAATAGCTTTGTCTTGAATGAAACGGATTAGGTAATAAGCAAGCAAACCGAACCATAGCAACATCCACAGACCAAGCATATATTCGAGCTTGAAGATTCCCCACTTTCCTATTAGATCTGCATTGGATAAGAATTTAAACGCTAGAAAGGCCTCGACCACTCCAAGGCCTACCTTTAATTCCTTCATCCAATGACCCGATTTAGGTAATTTTTTCAGAACTGAAGGAAAATAGGCTGCGAGAGTAAAAGGAACCCCTAGTCCAAATCCAAAGCCATTAAACACAAGAGTTAGGTTCACTCCCAGGTCAGCTCCATTACCAGTAAGTAAGGTACCCAAGGCAGCACCTAAAATTGGGCCCGTACAGGAGAAAGAGACTAGTACTAAGGTTAAAGCCATGAATAGAATGGCTAGTATACCTTTAGAATTATTTGCCTGCTCATCTACCTTTTGCATCCAAGATTGCGGTAGTTGAATTTCTTTACCCGAAATAAATGAAAATGCGAAACCAATGAGTCCAATGAACAGTGTTAAGTTTACCCAAAGATTAGAAGCTAATTCATTAAAAATTTGAGCATCTTTCGACCAACCCAAAAGGAAAGGAAATCCTAAAAGGGTGTATATCAATATAATTGCCAATCCATAAAAGAAAGCGTGGTTGCGACTTTTAGCTGAACTAAAATAAGAGGTGGTTAGAGGAATTAAGGGAAAGACGCAAGGGGTTAATAAAGCAATCAAACCTCCTATAAATCCGATCCACCAAGCAGAAAACCTATTGCTCTTTGCTTGAACTATCGTAGCAGATAATCGATCTGTATTTTTTAAAGGAACCCTAAGTTCATCTACCGATCTATTCACCTCATTAGTATTGGTTTGAGAGGGGATTACATCGCCAAGTTCAAATCGAAAGGTCTCTGTAGCGGCTATGCATACGGTTTGACAAACTTGGTAATACAAAGTGATAGTTACGACTGCACCAGAATCTAAAAGCTTAACATCTTGATAGAATGATGCTTTCTGCTTAAATATTAATTCGGTAACCTCAAAAACTTCGTTGTAACTAGGAATGGACGGAGACTCAACAACCTCTCCCATTCTTTCGAAATTTTTAGAATTTTCAAACTCAAAAAAAGCTGGCTGACTTCCGCCTTCTGGAGAGTGTTGAGAAAAAATATACCATCCTTCCTTAATACTTGCTTCAAAGAATAACCTATAATCACCCTCCGCTGTGCGTTCTACCTTAGTATCCCAAACAACTACATCATCGGTACTAACCGTACCAAGCCCGATTCCTTGAATAAGGGTTAAGAAATAAAAAACAACTCTTAGTAACATCTGATAAGCCAATTTAAAGGATCCTTATCTAACGGTAGGTAATCTGGGTGTAGATAATGACCAACAACTGACACAGTCTCCTCACCATCCTTAATAACTACCATTCTTTTTTTGTCTACTGGATTAATCTTAAGGTCCCTCAGGAACTTCGAAACTTTCTTTGTGCCACCTTTTTCTAAATAGATAACATCCTCAGAATTCCAAAGTCTCAGCTGTAACGAATGTTTAACGACTAAGCCATTGATTAAAATTTCATTAGGATCTAATTCAGTTTCTTTTCGATTCGAATTCTTGACAATCTCAAACCGTTTGTATGGAGTAAGAAGATTCAAATTAGCAAAGATTAAATCTCCTTCAAATTTGAATAAGGTATAATCCCCTAAGGTGATATACTTACCATTCTCGGCAGCATAAAGGCTGACAAGTGCTGTTGTATCAACAATCCCATAAGGTGAAAACAATAGTTCTAGATAGGCCTTGTTCGGTTGAAGTTTACTCAGTTTTAGAATATCTAAGTACCAGACTTCATTTTCTTTTTGCTTTGCAATATCGTTCCATAAAAGATTACGGTAATCTTCTAATAATAAGGCAGAAGCATTAAGCGAACCGATAGAATATTTTAACCGTTTTTGGGCATCTGGGAGATTTGCCTCTACAGCGGGGATTACCTGATTTCTCACAATGTTACGCAAGTAATCATTCGACTGATTAGAAACATCTTCCCTCCATTTTAATCCATTTTCTCTAGCGTAAAGCAGTAAATCCTTTTTACGAAAAGTTATGAGCGGTCTAATGACTACACCTTGATTAGAGAGACTCTTAAACTGCATTAAATGCATTCCTCTGAACCAATGAATCAGACCTGTTTCAATGGCATCATCTAAATGATGCGCGGTTGCAATATAAGTTAGTTGATTTTCGCTAAGAAGAGACTGAAACCACTCGTATCGAATCGATCGAGCCTTTTCTTGAATACCAGGTCCTTTACTTATGGGAGCTTCTAAGTAGTGAAAAGGAACGTTGTATTGTGCAGCGCAATCTTGTGCGAATGCAGCATCTAATTCACTGTCGTCTCCTCTTAATTGGTAGTTGACATGGGCAATTTGAAATTCAATCTGAGCCGAGTAAAGTAAGTTAGCCAGGACCCGGCTATCGAGTCCTGAACTAAAGGCAAGTAAGATTTTGGCTTGCTCAAGCCCAGCATTTTGTTCGAGAAATTGAGCAAGTAACTTCAAATATTAAGTATGTAAGGCTCTATTTTCGGTAGCGGCAAGTGCTGCTTCTTTAATAGCTTCTGAATAAGTCGGATGCGCATGTGACATCCTTGCAATATCCTCAGCAGAGGCTCTAAACTCCATAGCGGTTACCGCCTCTGAAATTAAATCGGCACATCTAGCACCAATCATGTGAACCCCTAAAACTTCGTCTGTGGCTGCATCCGCCAATATTTTAACGAATCCATCGATATCCCCACTTGCTCTTGAACGACCTAGTGCACGCATCGGGAAACTTCCCGCTTTGTAAGCTACCCCATCTGCTTTTAACTGCTCTTCGGTGCGACCTACAGCTGCCACTTCTGGCCAAGTATAAACAACACCTGGAATTAGGTTGTAGTTGATGTGTGGTTTTTGTCCAGCAATTACTTCGGCCGCAAAAACACCCTCTTCCTCGGCTTTATGAGCTAACATAGCTCCGGCCACAACATCTCCAATAGCGTAAATATGAGACTCTTTGGTTTGTAATTGTTCGTTCGTGATTATTCTACCTCTTTGATCTTTTTCGATCTGAGTATTTTCTAGTCCTAACCCTTCCGTATTTGGAACACGACCGACAGACACTAGTGCGTAATCACCTTCAAAAACAACTTCTTGATCTTTCTTATCTGTTGCCTTAACGATCACCTGATTCCCTTCTCTAGTGACGCTTGAAACTTTGTGTGATACAAAGAATTTAACTCCTTGCTTTTTCATAACCTTAGTCAGTTCCTTAGAAAGAGCAGCATCCATGGTAGGAATAATACGATCAGCGTATTCAATAACACTAACCTCAGCTCCTAATCTTCGATATACTTGACCAAGCTCGAGACCAATTACACCACCTCCAATAACTAGAAGATGTTTTGGAACCTCTGAAAGGGATAAAGCTTCTGTTGAGGTAATAATACGATCCTTATCGAGTTCAATGAAAGGCAAATTACCGGGCTTAGAACCTGTCGCGATAATAAACTTAGAGGCGGTAACTTCAGTCGTTCCCTCATCTCCGGAAACCTGAAGTGTTTTTGAATCTTTAAAACTCCCCAAACCTCTGATCACTTCGATTTGGTTTTTATCCATCAGATACTCGATTCCTTTGACGGTTTGATCAACTACGGATTGTTTTCTCTCAATCATCTTTGGGAAATCAAAGCTCACCCCACCTGATATTTGTATACCGTGATTTTCAAATTCGTGAACAGCCTCTTCATATCTGTGTGAAGAATCTAGTAGTGCTTTAGACGGGATACATCCGACATTTAAGCAAGTACCACCCAAGGTATTGTCCTTCTCAACAATAGCGGTTTTTAAACCTAATTGCGCTGCACGAATGGCAGAAACATACCCCCCAGGACCTGAACCAATAACTACTAAATCAAACGTTTTCATTCTATTTTATTCAAAATTTTAACCCTGCAAAATTACCTAAAATTGGATAGATTTTGGACATTACTTAGTTAATGTTGTAATATCGTAAGAACTTATAAATTCTCCGAATGAAGTCTACCCAACCTATCAGCCTAACCTTAGCCTTAACTCCTTTATTACTGTTGGTTATCCTATTGGGAATCAATGTGTTTTACTTCGGAGATGCAAGCTTAGACGGTTCAAATCAGTTTATTTTACTCATTGGAGGTTTTCTAGCAGCGCTTGTCGGGTTTTACCAAAAGGTGTCTTATGAGAATATGATGGATGCAGTCTCCAACAATTTAAAATCGACTTCAGGGTCATTACTCATACTCCTTATGGTAGGGGCCCTTTCGGGTTCTTGGTTAATCAGCGGAATCATCCCTAGTATGATTTTTTATGGGATAAAAATTCTTAATCCGACAATCTTTTTAGCCGCTAGTGTGGTTATCTGTGCTCTAATATCGGTGGCTACAGGTAGCTCTTGGACTACTTCTGCAACGGTAGGAATCGCACTGATCGGCGTAGGTAATGCTATGGGTGTTCCTGTAGGTATGACTGCTGGAGCAATCATTTCAGGCGCTTATTTTGGAGATAAGATGTCCCCTTTAAGCGATACTACCAATTTAGCTCCTGTTATGGCAGGCGGAGAACTATTCAGTCATATCCGTTATATGACCTACACAACGATACCTTCAATAGCGATTACACTGATCGTTTTTATCCTTTTAAGCCTTGGGTTAGAGGTTAATGGTGCTGTTGAAACGGAATCACTCAATGCGGCTATTCAAGAACGTTTCTTTATCAGTCCGATTCTTTTTATTGTTCCTGTTTTGGTAGTGTTGATGATTGTTAAAAAGACTCCACCCCTTATCGCTCTTCTAGCGGGAACCCTGTTAGGAGGTGTTGTTGCGTTAATTTTTCAACCTAGTCTAGTCGCTTCAATTACCGGAGCCCATTCACTAAACTTTGAAAATGGATATAAAGGGATGTTAACTGCTTTTACCACTGATATTTCAATAAGTACAAGCAACGAAGCCCTTAATGATTTGTTTAATTCAGGCGGAATGGCTGGAATGCTAGGAACTATTTGGCTCATTGTTTGTGCCATGGTATTTGGAGGCGTTATGGAAGCTATAGGCGCGCTTAATCGTATCACCCAATCTTTACTTTCATTAGCACAATCTACTTTTGGTTTATTTGCCTCTACTGTTGCCAGTTGTCTAGCCATCAATTTAACCGCATCTGATCAATACTTAGCGATTGTGGTTCCCGGAAAAATGTTTTCAAAGGCCTACAAAGACCGTGGCTTGGCCCCTGAAAATTTGAGTAGAACACTCGAAGATTCAGGTACCGTAACTTCAGCATTAATTCCATGGAATACTTGTGGAGCCTACCATAGTTCAGTTCTTGGGGTTCCCGTGTTCGAATACTTTATCTTTGCAGTGTTTAATTATGTCAGTCCGTTTGTAACACTAACCTTTGCGGCTTTGAATATTAAGATTAAACAGTTAAGAGCATAATATGGGGAGTAGAACTGTCGACAAGAATAAAGTAAAATACCGTATTTTCTTCGGGGCATTTCTTTTCTTCTTTGGGATCCTTGCTGCCATTGCCTGTCTTAGCTTTTTCTCTAATTGGCAAACGGATGTTAGCCTGATCGGTTCGTATAGTGATCTATCTGATACTCCAAAAACGCTGTTTAATCGTTTAGGTATAGCCATTGGTTATGCGTTGGTGTATAAAACCTTTGGTATATCCTCCGCCATTCTGCCATTATCGGTTGCCGTTATAGGTTTTTACCTATTTTTCAATCTAACACTACGCCCTTTATTAAAGTATTTAAGTCGTGCTTGGTATTGGATGATCTGGGCTTCAATCGCTTTCAATTTTATAGCGAGCGAAGAAAGTTTATTAACCGGTATTTCTGGTTACGAAACCTTTGAATGGCTTAGTTTTCATATCGGAGAGATTGGTATTTTCTTTGTATTACTCTTCGGATTAGTAACCGGTCTTGTTTTACAATTGAGCTTCTATCCTAGCTTACCAAAAGGTATTCGACTTCCTAGTTTCAAATTTCCAAAGCGAGTACCCTCAAAACCAAAGAAAAAATCATCGCCAGAAAAGACAAAACCTATTGAAGAGGAAGAGTCAACCCTCGCGCCTCCTATTTTTCAGGAGAGCTCTACTGCCTTTTCCCTTGAAAATCCGTTAGAAGAAACTATTGAAAATGAGATCCTACAAGAAGAAATAGCCAAAGAGGAAGTTTTAGAAGTAATTCCAAAAGAGGAGCATTCAGAAGTTGAAGAAGTAGCCTTTGAGGTAGCTGAAACTCCTAAAAATTACGATGATGAGATTGCAGATAAAGCCAAGAAATTAGTGGATGACTTTGGCGAGTTTGACCCAACACTTGAGCTTTCGCAATATAAAGCACCTCATCTTGATTTATTAGAGGACCACGGCTCAAGTAACCAACAAATTTCTGTAGATAAAGAAGAACTAGCGGCTAATAAAGATCGTATTGTAGAGACCCTAAGTAATTACAATATAGCTATCGAACGAATTACGGCAACCGTAGGGCCAACGGTCACCTTATATGAAATTGTCCCTCAAGCTGGTATTCGTATTTCAAAGATTAAGAATCTAGAAGATGATATTGCGCTTTCTCTTTCTGCTTTAGGTATTCGAATCATCGCCCCAATACCCGGGAAGGGAACGATAGGTATTGAAGTACCCAACAAAAATCCTAGTGTGGTAAGTATGCGATCGGTTATTGGATCGAAGAAGTTTAGCACAACCAACTTTGACTTGCCTATTGCGTTTGGTAAGACCATTTCAAATGAAACCTTTGTTGTGGATCTGGCAAAAATGCCGCACATGCTAATGGCAGGTGCCACTGGTCAAGGGAAATCAGTCGGATTAAACGCGGTCATTACCTCCCTCTTATACAAAAAGCATCCGGCAGAACTAAAATTTGTACTTGTTGATCCCAAAAAGGTGGAGTTAACCCTTTACAATAAGATTGAGCGACACTTTTTAGCAAAATTACCTGGAAGCGAAGAAGCTATTATTACCGATACTAAAAAGGTGATCAATACATTGAATTCACTTTGCATTGAAATGGATGATCGTTACGATCTCCTTAAAAATGCGATGGTTCGGAACATCAAAGAATACAATGCTAAGTTTGTAAAACGCAAATTAAACCCTAACGACGGCCACCGTTATCTCCCATACATCGTTTTAGTCATCGATGAGTTTGCAGATCTTATTATGACCGCCGGAAAAGAAGTAGAAACTCCAATTGCTCGACTTGCCCAGCTAGCGAGAGCGATCGGAATTCACCTAATCATAGCTACACAGCGCCCTTCTGTGAATGTAATCACAGGTATCATCAAAGCTAACTTCCCTGCGCGCTTAGCATTTCGTGTAACTTCAAAAATTGATTCGAGAACGATTTTAGACGGATCAGGAGCGGATCAGCTTATCGGTCGTGGAGACATGCTATATACTCAAGGAAGTGAAATGGTTCGACTGCAATGTGCCTTTGTCGATACTCCAGAGGTAGAGGAAATCACTTCTTATATTGGCAGTCAAAGAGCCTATGCGAGCGCTCACCTGCTTCCCGAATACGATGATGATTCCTCAGAAAGTTCTTTAGTTGATGATATCTCTGAGCGAGACGCACTCTTCAAAGAAGCTGCTGAAATCGTTGTACAATCACAACAAGGTTCGACTTCACTGATTCAAAGAAAAATGAAGATTGGTTACAATCGAGCAGGAAGAATCATAGACCAACTTGAAGCAGCAGGAATTGTTGGGCCTTTTGAAGGTTCAAAAGCCCGTCAAGTACTTTTCAAAGACATCTTAAGTCTTCAGCAATTTTTTGATAATGAAAATCAAAACACCTAAATGAAAACAGCCTTTCAGATCATTACTCTCACGCTACTCCTCTTTAGTGGTGTTGCAAAAGCTCAAAATAGCGGTGAACAATACCTAGATCGTGTTTACAAGCGAGTGTCTGAGGCTCCTGCTGTTCAAATCAGTTTCTCCTATCGCCTTCAAAACAAAGAAGCCGGGGTTAATCAAACTACTGAGGGATCGCTTTATTTATCAGGTATTCAATACTACCTTACGCTTTTTGGAACCACTCAATTATTTGATGGTGAAAAAACATACACCATTATTCCAGATAACGAAGAGGTGATGATAAGCACCTACAGTCCTAACAACGAAGGAGGACTAGACCCTGCAAGTCTCTTTAGTTTTTACAAAGATGGATATCGCATCGAGTTAAAGGAGGTAACCCCAGAAAATCAAGCCTTCATTCAATTGTTTCCCATTGATAGTTCCTCTGAGATTTCTGAAATTATTGCTCAGGTAGACTTAAATACCGACCAGCTAATTAGCTTATCTCAAATCGGTCTTAATGAAACGCAAACGATACTAGTCGTGGAAACTTACGAAGAACTAACCGCGAAGATGCCCTCCAAAACTAGTTTTGACAGAGCCTATTACGAAGGCTTAGGCTTCTACTTTATCGAAGATTAAACCCCAGGATGCGAATACTCGATAGTTATTTACTTAAGCGCTTTGCTTCTACCTTCTTTAGTGCCTTCGCTATCGTTCTTTTCATTTTTATTTTTCAAGCAATTTGGTTATTCATCGATGAGTTAGCCGGTAAAGATTTAGACATTACCATCATCGGTAAATTTCTCATCTATTATCTCCCTACCATTGTAGATGATGTAATGCCTCTTGCCGTATTGTTAACCTCAATATTAACCTATGGTTCTCTGGCCGAATATTATGAATTCGCGGCTATAAAAGCATCTGGGATATCGCTTTTCAGGGCAATGCGAAGCACTTTAATTTTTTCGATTGTACTAGCTATAGCGACTTTCTTTGTAGCCAATAATATCATCCCTGCCTCAGAGCAGAAAATATTTAATTTAAGGAGAAATATCGCCCAGGTAAAACCATCAGCAGCAATTGTAGAGGGTATTTTCACTGATATTGAGAATACCGATATGACCATTAAGGTGGGGCAAAAGTATGGCGATAATGATCGTTTACTAAAAGATGTATTAATTCATCAAAAATCTGAAAATCAACAAAATACGGTAGTAATTAGCGCTACCTCAGGAGAATTTATCAGCAACCAGAATTCTAATCTTTTAGAACTCGTTTTATATGACGGATATTATTACGAGGAAATATTACCCTCCAAAGCAAAGGATCGAGAGAATCATCCCTTTGCGAGAGCCAATTTTGACACCTACGTTAAGTACATTGATTTATCTAGCCTTAATGAGGTTGACCTAGATAAAGAGTCATCGATAACGACAGACAAGATGAAGCCTATGCGTCAGTTGTTGAGTGACATAGACTCGTTACGTATTAATAACGATGAACAAATAGAAGCATTTACCGAAAATACGCTTACCCGAATTGGGGCTTTAGATGTAGGTGCTAATGAATTTCTTAGATCAACCAACGATGAAAGTAAAGCTTTAGAACTGCGTGTTCAAAAAGGGCCGAAACCCGCTGATCCGGATAGTATTTTCTTCGCCAAACTTAGCACGCCGAAGGATAGCATTTTAAGATTTATTCCGTCTTGGCAACGTTCCCAGGCCTTAAAGTCTGCTAGAAACAATTTGGCTAGTCTAAAGATCACCGTAGCTCAGAAAGGATCTGAGATGGGTAAACGTTTCGAATTTTACAATAGACACATCATACAGCTACATAAAAAGTTTGCTTTAGCCCTTTCTTGTATTCTACTGTTTTTTATTGGAGCTCCTATGGGTGCACTAATCAGAAAAGGAGGTTTAGGACTTCCTATGGTGATTGCTATCATTTTCTTCTTAAGCTATCATTTCTTGGGTGTCTTTGCAGAAAACTATGCAAAAAGAGGAAATATACATCCTATTATAGGCGCTTGGTTTTCTACCTTTGTCATGTTACCCATAGCGTTTTATTTAAGTCGATTGGCTCTACTAGACCGAGGACTTATAGCCATCAACTTAACTATTTTTAAACCAATTGCTCGCCTTTTTAAGGGCTTTAAAAAATAATTGCTAAGCGTCATTATGCGTCAAGAGTTAGATTCCATTGAGAGTGCCATCGAAGCCGTTAAAAACGGAGAAATCATCATTGTCGTAGATGATGAAAATCGCGAGAATGAAGGCGATTTCTTGATGGCTGCTGAAAAGGTTACTCCAGAGCATATCAACTTTATGGCAATGCACGGCCGAGGATTAATCTGCGCGCCTCTTACAGAAAAACGTTGTACCGAACTAGGTCTTTCTCGAATGGTGAATGACAACACGGACCCCTTAAAAACCGCTTTTACCGTATCTGTGGATCTAAGAGGAAATGGTGTTACGACGGGTATTTCTGCCGAAGACAGAGCAAAAACCATACTCGCATTAACCGATAAGGAGACTAAACCACACGACTTAACACGTCCTGGACATATTTTCCCTTTAATTGCTAAGGAGGGTGGTGTACTAAGACGAACCGGTCATACAGAGGCTGCCGTAGATTTTGCTAAACTGGCAGGTCTGAAAGAGGCAGGTGTTATTGTAGAAATCATGAACGAGGACGGAACCATGGCCCGTTTTAACGATTTATTAGCGGTTCGTTCTCGATTTAATTTAAAAATGGTGAGTATCGAGGCACTGGTCGCTTATCGTATGCAAAATGATCGTCTCATCGAAAAGGAATTTTCAGAAACGATTGAGACTCGTTTTGGTACGTTTCAACTAAACGCCTATCGTCAAACTACCAATGATCAAATTCATCTGGCATTTACAAAAGGGGAATGGCAAAAGGGTGAAACCGTAACGGTTCGTATTCAACCCCAACGTTTAACCGATGGTTTAGTAGAGTTTCTCACTGCTTCAAAAGATAACGGACTAGAAAATGTTTTTAGTGCAGTTCAAAAGGAAGACAAAGCGGCCATTATCTTCATCAACCATAGATTGAGTAATAGTGGGTTATTGAGCCGTTTTAGATCCTTATCTAAGTTTAAAGAAAACAGCGATTCTGCAATAAAAATGGATGAAAAAGATTTTGGTATAGGCGCCCAAATCCTAAACGACTTAAATCTGAATGCGATTCGTTTAATGACCAATTCAGACCTTCAAAATAGAGTGGGATTAGCAGGTTACGGAATTGAAATAGATGGAGTGATCGGGTATTAAAAAAACCAGAGCTTAATCGCCATTATAATTACCATAACCATCATACCGGCCTTTACAAAACCCTCTCCTTTTTTTACAGACAGACGAGCCGAAATCCACCCTCCAACCATGTTACCAAAGGCCAGTAGAAGTCCTATTTTCCAATCAATCAAGTCATTTACTAAAAACACAACAATAGCGGCAACCGTATAAATACCTGCGACTAGTACTTTGGTTGCGTTAGTTCTGATTAAATCCATCTTATTGAAGTAGTTCAACCAGATCATCATAATCAGTCCCATACCGGCATTAATAAATCCGCCGTAAATCCCAAACACAAAAAAAGCTGCAATGGATATCCATAAGCGCTTTCCGCTTAGTTGTTCTGCAATATCGGTAACATCCATTTTAGGTTTAAATATCATTAGTAAAACGATAATGATCATGATAACAGCAAGTACCCTGTTAAACATGCCCTTGTCAAAATCCACTGCAATCATAGCTCCTATTACTGAGCCAATAGTTGCAGATAAACCTAGATAAATGCTAAAAGGAAAGGTGTTGATTTTCTTACTCTGGTATCCCGCACTGGCTGAAAAAGCAGATATTGCTATTCCTAGACGGTTGGTTCCATTGGCAATCGTTGGGTCTAATCCGATTAGAATCATTGCTGGCAGGGTTAATACCGAAGCTCCTCCAGCAATGGTATTGATGAAGCCTGCAATAAATCCAACGACTACCATTAATATCCAAATGAGCTGTTCTTCCATAGCAGCAAAGATACCGCCATGCGCGATATTTTAACAAACCTATTTCATCCCATGAATATTTAATTTCTATCTTGAATTGAAATTTAACCTTAACCAACATGAAACTAGTTTATGCCTTTTTTGGCTTATTGTTATTAGCCAGCTGTGGCTCTAAAACTGAAAAGAAAATGGAAATTACAGAGAGTGGTGTAGGCGGTCTTGCCTTGTATACTGTACGCGATGAGATGAGCAAGGATCCTAAAGGTACTCTAAAAGCAGTTGCTGATGCAGGGTATCAATATATTGAAGCCGCAGGATACGACAATGGCACCTATTACGGGATGTCTCCTACAGAATTCAAAAATTATTTGAACGAATTAGGCTTAGAACCTAGAAGCTCACACCAAGGATCAATCAGTTACGAGAATGCAGATCAACAAATTGCAGATGCCATTGAGGCTGGATTCGAATACATCGTTGTTCCAGTACCGCCAATGGGAATGTTTACTTATGATTTTGAGACTCGTACTATGGGAATGAATGGTACTACTGAGACGCTAATTGAATTTTTATCGGTGGTAGGAGAAAAAGCTAGCAATGCCGGTATCCAATTACTTTATCATAATCACGACTTTGAATTTAAAGTAGATGGAGATGGAGTTACTATGGTTGATCGTATTTTATCTGAAACTAACCCTGAACACGTAAACTTTCAAATCGATTTATTCTGGGCAACAGCTGCGGGGGCTGATCCTATTGAATATTTCGGAAAATACCCTGGACGTTTCAAAGCTTTTCACGTAAAAGATAGAGACGCAGATGGGAATATGACACCTGTTGGAAAAGGCGAGATTGATTTTAAAGCAATCTTTAAGCATGCAGGTCATGCGGGTATGGAATACTACCTAGCAGAACAAGACAATACAGGAGATCAATCTCCTTTAGATGCCATTGTTGACTCTCAAAAGGGACTTCAAGCTATAGTCAACTAAACCAAGTTGTAAAACCATATCTAAGGCTAGGAATGAAAATTCTTAGCCTTTTTTATTTGATCTTGTAGGAAAGTGTAAATAAGGTATTTAAGTCAAATGACTTCAGATCGGTGTTGGGTAGATTATCAAATCGTGTTGCGATATCTAATCCTATAGACATTCTATCTGACACAGATACCTTAGAATTTAAATTTGCTAATACCCTAAAGTCGCTCATTGACTGAAGGCTTGGTTGATAGTAGAGTACTAGTGCACTCTTAAGTTGTCTATCTGCAAGCTGTAGTGATCCCATTACATTACCACGAAAAATAGTTGTCGAAGGGTCAATCGAAAATTCTTCTCGCTCGTAAAAAACACCAATGGATAAGAAATCTTTGGTGTCCTTAGCATCTAAAGTAGCATTAGCTCCTATTAGATACCTAGCCTGAAGATCTAAAACATTATTCGATTGAAACTGAAAATAAGTGTTTAAGGTTGCTCTTTTCCAAATCGTCTTATTGTATCTCAAATGACCATAGGTTGATGAACGAATGGATGTTCCTTCTGAGCTAACTGTGTTGAATCCGCCAATAAACCAAATTGCAGAAGAATCCCCTAAACTATGCCCTGCCACGATATCTGTAGCTCCCACAAATAAACTCTGGTTGCCTTCAAAGTAATTCAAGCTAAGTTTCGATTCTAGATACCATATACTATCGAGTTTATGCGCAAAAGCTGAAGTATCAAGTATGTTTTGTGTAAATCCCCACGATATGCTTAACAAAAATAAAAGGGTGAATACTTTTTTCATCTGAAAGTTTAATGCTGCAAAAATAAAAAGGGGTGGTTTAATACCACCCCTTTTTGGTTATCTAATTAAAGAAAGACTACAATTGCTTTTTAGCAAGGTAGAAATCAACCTTCTCACAGCTCGTATCAGCAATCCTAGCATCCATCTCTTCTAAAGTCTTTGGTGGAGGAACAATCACCTTATCCCCTGGTTCCCAGTTTAAAGGAATTGCAACCTTATTCTTGTCACTAAATTGAAGTGCCTTAAGAGCTCGAATAATTTCATTCATGTTACGTCCAACATTAAGTGGGTAATACATGATTAAACGTATTTTATTTTCAGGATCAATAAAGAACACGGCTCTAACGGCTGCAGTTTCACTTTCACTAGGCTGAAGCATACCATATAACTTAGATACCTTCATATCTAAATCCGCGATTATTGGAAACTGAAAATAAACTCCAGTTTTTTCTCTAACGTTATTCACCCAAGCAAGGTGTGAGTGAATCGAATCAATAGATAAACCAATTAGTGCAGTATTAAGGTCAGCAAACAGCTCTTGATTCTGAGCAAAACCACTCATCTCAGTAGTACATACTGGTGTAAAGTCAGCTGGATGCGAAAATAAAATCTTCCACTTACCAGGTGCGTAATCAGAGAATTTCATTTTACCCGTGGTAGTCACGGCTTCGAAATCTGGTGCTTTATCACCAATAAGGGGCATTTTGAAAACTTCTTGTTCTTCCATTAGAGTAGGGCTTTGAATTAATTGATAAGTCAAAATTACCTATGAAACCCTCCTCTGAATCCTGAAACAGATCGTTTGTTTTAATCGTTATATAAGATAATATTATGTGTAATCTAGGTTACATAACGATTTCTTATAATGCTGATGGTACTTTATGTCTAAACAACTAAAGGTTGAACCCTATTCAATTCCTTTAACATAGAAAAACTTGACGATACAATGAGGTTTACATTTCGGTAGAAATGCGGGATTAACTACGTTGATCCCTTAAGGGGGTTGCTTCAAAGCAAAGCCAATCGCTTCGCTCGAATGCGCTTTATCCTTGTTCCCCATTTCGAACCTGTTCGGATGGGTCCCAATGAAAAAGCCCAACACTCAGTGTTGGGCTTTGCTATGGCGGAGAGAGAGGGATTCGAACCCCCGGAGGTGTGACCCTCAACGGTTTTCAAGACCGCCGCATTCGACCACTCTGCCATCTCTCCTAATGGG
>Ga0209138_1000433_pt1 | contig 41664 bp, 34 predicted proteins | sample SaaInl3SG_22_DNA_FD_184645 | JGI IMG/M metagenome (GOLD analysis project Ga0209138, IMG submission 184645) | Marine microbial communities from expanding oxygen minimum zones in the Saanich Inlet - ESP_153SG_22_DNA (SPAdes) (version 2) | ecosystem: Environmental > Aquatic > Marine > Intertidal...
CGCTCGGGCTACTGCCTGACTGACTACCTGTCGAGAAGTCATATTCCCCCGAACCTGAGATGATATCGACACGATCGGTTCCAAATACTTTGCCGCCAAGAATAATTTCACGCGCTATCAGGCTAATATTTTCATTTCGGGCGCCCACCGAGCCGAATCCATCCAGACCGCTTGAGCCAATCGTCACAGACGAATCATTTCCGCTGGTATCAATCGAGATTTTTCCCGTGTCACCGTAACTCACGGCACCAGTTGTTAACGCAGAGTTAGGTGCGTTAATAAGCGAGCAGCCGTTACAGGAGATCCCGTTGGGATTTGCGATGATAACTCCCGCAGAGTCGCCATAGACCTCGATCGCTCCCTCGAGGGTGCTGGCGTTCGCGCTCGTAATCTCGTCGATGATGGTCGTCGCGGACCGGGTCGAGAAGTTAGGGTTGGCAGACAGCGTCCCCTGATCGAGGATACTGGTCTGGGCACCTGTCAACGAGTTGTTGTGGATCACACCCTCGGTCCCCACGTCGAACTTCTGGAACTTGTTGTGAGAGATACCTGCCGCCGTCGGGGCAACGATATTGATCAGCGGGATGCTGTTATTAGTCGAGGTCGTGATCGACGGCGCAAACTCAACGCTCGCCGAGGGATCAACAATAAACGAACCGGCGGCCTGGACTGAACCAACCCAGACGACGGACGTGAATATGATGAACCCGAGTTTCTTCATAGATCCAGAGCGCCCCCTATTGAAGCTCGACACCGAGGCCTTTGGCGATCGCGATCCCGATGCCGACATCGTTCGCGGAGCGCTCGTTTTCTGTAGGCTCATAGGCGAGCCCCCCAACAGGCAGCACCGCGACCGTTCCAGGAAGAACACCCATCGGGCCAAAGTTCAGCCGCTGCGGTTCTGGTTGCTTGGTGTGCTTGAGGTCAACCGCGAGCCCGGTCAAGAGCTTGCTCTCCGACTGGTTGGTGACCTCCAGCACGAACACGAGACCCTGGTCTGTGTCTTGATAGCGGCCACTGAGTCCCACAGAACCTTTATCGATATCCCTCGCGTGCAGCTTGAGGCAGACCTGGAGCAGGTCAGCCGGAGCAACAATCGGGCTCTGGTTCTCGTCGAGGCAGTAATTAAATGCCTTCAGCGTACCCGGTAGTGGAATCTCGGCGGCCTGCGAAGGGCTTCCAATGAAGAGTCCTGCGCAAACTAACAACGGTTTAATCAGAGAGGTTTTCATACACTGTTTCCTAGAAGAGATGATCGAGCAAATTACCCGTTGCGCCAATGTTGTCGTTTGAGGTCGGGGAGTCCAATACCGGTTCGGTTCGGTTCGGATCAATATCGTCCTGCTCGTACTCAGTCGATTCATCATCATCCGCGGTGATACCGCTAGCCCCGATAACCGAACCCCCGCGGATACGGACGCCCTCGCCGTCGGTGTTACCGACCAGGTTTGAAAAATTGATCTGACCTAAGCTCGCCAGGAAGCTCCCGCCTTGGTCTTGGCGGAGTATTTTCACGAAGTTACGAGACAGATATCCTTGGTTACGCTTCGTGACATTGTAGGTCGGCAGCGCCTCGGCGAGGACCCGTATCGTGCCGGTGCCGTTCGCGGCGTAAATGTTAATCGCGTTATTGGTGTCGTCCTGGACGTTATTCAGGGCGGTCACGCGTCCGCCAACATTGGTGAAGTATCCCTGGTTGAACGCGGTGGTAGCCGCATTATATGTCCCGGACAGATTCGAGAGATCACTGTAGTCAACCGCGTCAGCGAACGACGCGTCTGTCGACGACATGCCCTGAATCCGGACATTGACCTCGTTCTGCGCCGACAGGAGCCCACCGGTCACCACCACGCTTGACCCGCCAGACTGGTTGCAGAACCATCCGCAGGAGGCTTCCCGAGACGCTTTGCCTGAAGCGACGACCTGGTTCACAACCGACGCGACCGCGTTGGTTGTTCCGATGTCCGCGTTCAGGCCACCGACGTAGATCGATCCATCGGCGACCTCACCTGCGGCATTTTCGAGCCGGAACTTGGTCTCGGAGCCACCGGACGGGGTCCCAGACAAGGCGTAGGTGTCCGCATTTTCTGAGCCGAGGAGTAAGCCATACACCCCATCCCCTGACGCGTCTGAGGTCCGGACGACCTCGATCGAGGTTAGGTCAGACAACCAGGCCTCGCTCGCTCTCTGATCGTCGACATACTCAACGAACCCAAGCAGCAATTCGAGACCGTCATCCAGTCCGCTGTCTGATGAACCCGCGAACGTGCTGTATGTGAGCGACGAGTCGCCTGACTCCAGAACTAACTCGTAGTTTTGGAGTTGGCTGGTGTTTGAGGCCGTGTCCGCCCCGGTGACCCGAACCTGGATCGGCGTATAGTTCTGTGAACCGTTCGCAGATATCTCGCCGCCGACATTGTAGAGACGGCCGTTGTTCGTGAAGTCCATCTGGATATCACCAGACGACGCGGTGATGTACGAACTCAGGCCATCGACAGCGAGCCGGCCGTAGTCGTACTCGGTAAACTTCTTGGTCTTCTTGAACAAGAACCAGCCAGATGTTGTCTCGGTTGAGGTGACAACACCATCGTTTGAGCCAGACGCCCGAAGCACGCGGTTATAGATATCCCCGCCTACGTTGAACGAGACGCCGTTGTTCGAGATGATCCGTGCGGACTCGTTATAGAGGTTCTTGGTGGTCGTGATCTGGACGCCGCCGGAGCGCGAGTCTGAGTCACCCCAGGTGTATCCCCCCGAGCCAATCTTATTACTGGCAGAGAATACGATCCCCAGCCCGTCCTCGCTCAGAGAGCGGTTCACAAAGGTCGTCGCCCGGATCGCAACGGACCCGTTCAGTAGCGCCGACGCGCCGCTCGGCAGGATGCTCTGCAACGCATACCCGGTATTGATGATGGCGTTATCCTCTCCGGTGTCGCCATCGATCACGACATTCAGGTCCCGGCCGGCCGTGATCGTCGCCTGGGTCGAGCTCGACCCGGTGAATGAAATATCAGAGTCGGTGGCACGGATGGCTACGTCACGGGCCGAGGTGACCGTGCCTCCGTTGGTCGCCGCGATCTCGATCTCCCCGCTTGAGTTGATGAACAGGTCGCTGGTTTCTGACACCAAGCTCTGACCCGCGAACCGGAACCCGGCGCCCGAGTCGTTGACGGTCAGGTTGATCGTCCCGGCAGCAAGACTCGCAGACGCCCCGGTCACATCGATCACGTAAGACGTGCCGGAGCCGGCCGTACCCGCCGTGACTGATGAGCAATCCCAGTCGTCGCCGTCGGCGGTGTTCGAGTTACCGGAGCACGAGCCTGAGTAGTTCGACTGGTAAATGTCCTGCGTCGTGTATGACGAGGGATCGATAGTAGACGTGGCATATTCAAATACTGTGGTCGAGTCCCCACCGAAAATCGACACAACCGAGTCCACGTCGACCGAGCCCTCGACAGCGATCGTCTTCGCCATCAGGTCGAGCCTCGAAAACGAGCCCCCGATCCCATTATCGGTGATCCGGATCGCGCCCCCATCGACGTAGGCCACATAGTAAGGGTTCGCGACACTCAGGGCCGTGTCGTCGAGGCCGGTCAGGGTGTCCCCCGTCACGGACGTGAACCGATGGATGTCTCCAGTCGTGAGCATCACGCTCGCCGAGTTGACAAACGAGCCCCCGTCGACCGTGATCCCGTTTGGATTGGCTAACACAACATGTGCCTTATCGCCTGACACCGTCAGAGCGCCCTGCAGCGTCGACTGGTTGGTACTCGTCACCTCGTTGATGATCAAGTTTGCCCCTGCGGTCGAATTGTTCAGAGTCACGCCGGCCTCGGGCACGTTAAAATGCGTATACGTATTGTGAGACGTGCCGTTAGCTGTAGCGGTGTTGATATCAACCGTATAGACACCAGCAGAAACATTCACGGTAGGCGCCAAACTCGTGCCATCCCCGACAACACCGCCTGACACGTCAGCCACTAGCGGCCAGGGGGCCATCAAAGCCGCCGCAGCGATCAATGCCTTCAGATTAGTATGTGTACAGGTCATACGTAATCCTCGTGTAATTGTCAGGCTTCTTCACAAAGGTACCGGTCTGCTTGTAGAGCGGTATCCCGGCCCCGACGTCGGCACTCAGCTTCCCGTAATTGAAGCGAACCCCATACCCGACACCGCCTAGACCATTCTGGTTACCCAGCGCGTTGTCGTCGACCCAACCATAGTCAAACCCGAGATACGGCTGCACATACGGGAGATACTCCGCCATCCACTTGGGGCCGAGGTTTTCGGACAACCGAAACATCAAATCATTACGGATGTATGCGCCCGAGTCACCCGACGACGGTGAGGTCGAGAAGCCGCGGACAGAGTACTGCCCACCGATACTGATCTGCTCAGACGAGTACAGCGGGTCGCGTGCGTACTGCCCCGATAATGAGCTCGATAACGAAACATATTGATTGATTGGTTTGTAGAGGTTGGCGTTGAACTGAAACTTATCAAACTGCGCACGAGGAGACGCTCCACTGAGATCCGCATCCTTCGTCGCATCGAACCACTCCAGACCATGCGACCAGCTCGCGCTCCCACTCAAGCTGTAATCACTCATGTATGAAAAGTTCGCACCCAAACGACCAACAGTCATTTTTTGGTCCGCGAGCTCGACATCGTTAATGACGCGATCTGAGAATTTCTTATCGATCGATGCAGTGAAATCCACCGAGCCAGTCTTCGATTTGTAGAACCTGAATTTAGTGTTCACGGTCTTGGTCTCAGACCGCCCGAACAGCTGCGTATTCGAATCAATCGGTGCCAAGTAATCGGAATAACTGTAGGCGATTCCATGTGTCCAGTAGCCCATTGGGAACGAGCCGGACACCGCGAGCGCGTTGGTGTCGAAACTACCGATGTGTGTTAGTGACCAGGAGTCATTGAGGTCCAGAATGTTATCTGCGTCGATTCCGATCGTACTCTTCTCAGAACCCTCAGACTTCGTCACAAAGTTATCGATGCCGGCACGGAACCGAACGCTTCGGGCCAACTGGTCCTTGGGCCGATCCACCAAATCAATAATGGAATACCCAGGCTTTGTGCCCGGAATCAGATTCATAGTGACTTGCTGTGACCGAGGCGCGCTGATTTGGTCGATCCCTCGCTCCAAATCAATCAATCGTAGAATGTCTCCCTCACCAACCGGAAACGCAGCGGCGACCTGCGTCCGCGCAGCCCAATCATTATCCTGGTATTGGATTCTCTCAATACGTCCATCAACGGCGGTAAATTCAATTGTTCCATTTGCCAGATCCTGGGGACCGATGTATACACGGGACGTGACGTATCCCGAGTCTACGAGGTACCCGTTGAGGCTATTTAGAGCCTTGCCTAAAACGTCCTTTGTTGCGCACTCACCGACCAGTTCGTTGGTCAATGATGCAACCAGTTGGGTATTCAAGATCTTCGAGTCTTTAACGGAAATCTCAGAGATCTGGAAGCAGCCCGGTTTTTTAGGCTTTGCCATCTCTTTCGCGTCAAGTAGCGCGATCTGTGTACCGTCAAGCTCAACACCATCAATCGGCTCACGCATCGCGACATCCGGGAACCGGACCGCGACCATGGTGTTAAGCAAGTTAGACACAAGTGTATAGGTCTCAGAGCGGTAGGTCGCCGCCATCGTATTCGCGGCGGAAACCGACATCGCGACCGCAGTCATCGAGACAGCCAACCGCTTCATGGTTACTTCCCACCGCCATTGATGGATTGTGGAGACTCCGACTCAAGCTCGCGCTTCAAGATATTCAGCATCGCGGCCCGATGCTTTTGTGCGAGCAGGTAACCTTCCTCGGCAGAAATTTCCCCGGCAGCGACCTTTTGTTCGATCTCGTTTAAGAAACGCTCCATGTTTCGTATCGAGGCCGCACCGATGAGGGCGGCCTTTGATGGGGCGATATCGGTCTTGAGGGGTGTGACCGGCTGTTTCTGCATCACCGCCTGCTGCGGCTCACCAGATTGCCCCCTCACCACATCGATCACAAGCCGCGGCTGTTTTCCGTCAGCCCCAGCCAACGAGAACACCGAGATCGTCCCGTCAGACTTTGGGAAGGTGATCCGGTACAGCCCACTCTCGTATCCCGCGTCTCCGGACCATCCCTTAATCTGGGCCGGGAACGGGTCCGAGGCCCGGGAGACGGTTTTGAGCCAAAGGATCGAACCCCCGTTCACAGTCTCGAGCTCATACTTGGGAATCTGATCCGACCAATCCAAAACGACCCGAAATCCATTAGGTTTTTGCGAATGCCTGACAGCACTAATCGTTTCCGCCACAACAAATGATGGATAAAGAAGTATCGCTACCAACCAAAGTGCTCGCATTACCAACCTTATGCTCTTGTTGCTTCACTCTTCGCTAGGCGCTCTTTGAAGTCATGCGCCATGCGACGAACTTCTGGGCTATCATGTAACAAGAGTCCCTCAAGTTCGAGCCGTGCTTCCTTAGTTTCTCCGGTTTCGATCAACCACAACACACGAATGAATGGCTCAAATGGGTCAGACGCATCAGATGATGTATCCGTTGACTGGGTATCTGACGGAGCCTCAGAAGGTTCTGGTGCTGAGTAGCCCGGAGATGTCGGGTGATGAACCACATTCTCTGGCATATCGATAGATGACATCGAATCAGGGGAACTCTCTTGCGCTACTGTCTCTTCGGGCGCAGAAGCGTCTCCAAAGCTTAACGCAGGGCCGAACTCATCTGATTGCATCGAATCAGGAGAAGCACCGCCTGTAACATCCAAACCCAGACCACCCTCACCGATGGTAGTAGCAAGGTCCATTGAATGATCGACTAGTCCATCAATCTGACCGCTGGATAATTCAGATGTCTCTATATGAGTGTCTTCCCATGACCCGAGAGTGGACTCAACTGACTCTGAATGAAATTCTGCGACCGCGCTATCTTGGTTTGAGCGGACACTCAGGTCATGTCCAGCCATCGACAACAGGCTGTCGATCGAATGCTCGTCATGGTCGGCGACAGGTTCACCGTCGGCCTCGGCTGGTTCAAAATCAGAAATCACCAAGGGTGGTTGCGTGTCAACGTTTTCACCCAGGTCATTTTCCGGCATCTCTAAATGACCACCTGAGAGAATGTCGTCTAACGGATCGTTTGGTGGTTGTTCTGGAGCATCAAGGTCTGTTGATTGATCGGACGTTAAAACATCGAAACCACTGGTGTGATCAAAGGTTGTTTCGAAGGTATCAAATTCAGCATCCGGAGTTTGATCAGCCACAGGTTGGCTCATCTCATTGAAGACCTCTGCACCATGACCATCGGATGCCTTAGTGCCATAGACATTTTTGGTCTGCAGGCTGAACGGAATGCTCACAAGCGGACTCTTGATATCGCCATCGACGCCACCGTGAGCCATTAATGAGTTTGGATCATAGCTCGGCTCAGCCTGCTGAAGTTCATGCTGTCTTTTCGGTTCTGCACGCTTAGCCTCATCAAACAATGGTGACACGTTGGATCCAAATCCAGCAACACGATCAGCTCCAGACTTTCTCTGTCCACCGCGGACACGCCTCGGGGTCCTGCGTTGGGCGGCTTTGTGTTGCTTCTTCTCGTTACCGAGACCATAACCACCGAAGTTCGCGGCATCTCCCATCCGCATTACTGGCTTCTTGGGATTGAGGTAGGCTTCAGATGCAGATAACTGATATTCATCGTAGGACGACGATCCGTATGTATGTGTACTCGATTCATAGTCGTCTGTCTTAATTTGAGTCGACTCGGTATTAGCTGGCTTTTTTTGCTCGCTCCGACTCTTCGAATAGCCTCCGAACGAGGGGAATTCATCCATTATGAGTAGCGACTTTTTCTTTCCAGATTTTTTCGGAATGACGACCGAGATTTCTGTGTCACGGTATTGCGTTATAAAAGCTGACACGCCCTCATCAACCGATATATTTTCAGACGTCTCAACTGACTCCGGACTGCTCGATTCCTCGAGTTCAGCCATCGTTGGAACGTCTTCTATCTCCTCAGCAATAGAGGCTTCTTCGATCGATTCAGGCGTCAACTCTTCTGCCTGCCGCTCTGCAACTAGCTCACTGTCAGGCTCATCAGGCGCTTCATCAATAAAGACAAATAAACTCGATGAACGATCTTTGGGTTGGTTTTGCAAATTTTCTTCAAAGACACTGATAGGTTCAATTTCAGGTTGTGTGATTTCCTGATCGGATGGCACCTCCAAGATAATGTCTTCGCTCTGATCATCGCGAACTTGATCAGGAGCTTCTTCAGTTAACTCGATTTCTCCGAGATCAGCGACAGTCTGTGAATTAGTTGACTTGGATGTGTGTGCGTCGAGATCAGTCGACTCGTCGTCCGCCTGTCCATCAATCGCATCAAGCTCATCTCCATCCAAAGGCACCTCATCATGATCATGCATTACTGGCGGAATGATCACTTCTGACTCAACAACGACCTCGAAAACCTCAATGTCATCAGTCCTCTCGTTATGATCACTGTTGTTCACAGGCTCAACGAGCCTGTAGTCGCCATCCATATCAGACGCTCGAATTTTTAAAACCAACGAATCAACGGCTGAATCCAATATTTCGCGCGGGTCATTTGCAGCCATCCGGCGCTCTGGATCAAGCATCATCTCCGCATGAAGCGCTGGACTTGGCAACTCCTCCGCCTCAGGTAGAGGGATTTCTTGGGCAGCGCTACGACGCTTCAAGAAAACAAATATTGCACCGAGTAACAAAAGCATGAGGCCCAACGTCAACAACACGATCACCTTATGTTCAACTGCCTTGCCGAGCATCCACTCTACGAAACTGGGTGGCGTTGTTTGGTTAACCATGAGCGATGGATTTGGAGCACCCGCTTGGTTCGCCGCAACCGGTTGCGAGGCTGCTTGAATTTGCTTGGGTTGCTGAGCCGCTTGTTGGGGCATTGATGTCGGTTGAGCCGCTAATTCGATGGCGCTTGTGCGACTTGTTGCCTGGTTCAGACGATCGACGCGCGCTTGCAGACTTTCGAGACGAGCCTTTAGCGCCGACATCATCGCTTCTTTGTCAGCTTCAGACGACGCCAACGCCGAACGCAGCGCAATTCCTTCCTGGCGTAGCTGTTCGTTTTCAGCCCTCAGTGCAGCGATTTCTTGGAGTCTCCCTTTTGAGACTTCGACAAGCTTCTCAAGCCGAGCACTCAGCGCTTTGATGACTACAGCTTGCTTCTGTGACGCGGCACTTTCTTGTTGACGGTTCGCTCCAAGGGCCTCGATAGCCGCCAACGCTTCCTTCGATTTGGCGAGGTCTTTTGTCAGTTTCTCATTTTCAAGAAATACTTGATTGCGTTCTTTGCTAACGCGTGTCAGTTGCGCGTCGAGCGAGTCAACGCGCGCGGCCATATCTGATTTAACGGTTTGCTCTTGGTTCGAAAGTTTTTGGCTGAGGTCCCGGATTTGATTCTGGGCTGCTTGGAGTTGCTGCTCGAACGCCTCACGGTCAATCGCCCATGCCTCGCGCGTTAATTGCAGCTCGAGTGATTCAGTCTCTGCAGTCACGGCAGTGCAGACCACGAGAAGCAGAATGCACCCGCCGCCCACTAAAGACTTCAATCTGTACAAGTAACCTCGCAACACGCCAACCCCCTCGGCACCTATCTCAAAGTGTTGAGCAAACATTTGCCGCATTTTTGATGCAAGCATAATGAAGATCTCTTAAAGTACTAGTTTATAACATTTTTTATTATTTTTACGAAAAAACAGAGGATATTTGGCGGGTCTTGTGGTTTTGTTAAAAAAGAAGCACAAGATGTTGTGGTGTTAATCCCAAAAGCACCATCTTCATCACTGAAATTCATTTCTTGGCACCAAAATTTTCGGCTTTTTTCAGCTGGTACACAGAACGCTATGATAGTCGGGCTCGACGTAATGCGGCCTGAAAAAAGGGAAATAGACGTGAACAACTGTGTCAATACACACGAATTGATCACTCAACGTAACTGAACGGAGGAACGGGAATTCGTTTATTAGGCAGACCTTCTGAACTAGTCGCCGAGGGCATCTTATTGCAATTTCTCGAGCATTGTTGTGACATCTTGCACGGATTGACTAGTAAAAGTCAGAGATTTGCCACAGCCAGCTGGACTGCGAGGGTCATCACAAATTCGTCAAGGTAGACGCTCGCGTCGTCGATATAACCTCTGGTCGCTGAAAACGCTGGGCTATCGACTGCCCGCCTCTCAAATTGCTCGAACTGCTCTTTATATTTCGTCAATGCCGAGTTTGCCTTCATCCTCGTTTAACAACGTATCAACGTCTTCGGTGAATTCAGGTGCTAGCTCACGAGCAGAATCAACAACTTCCCGAGACGCTTGGAGGTGAACGGATGGTCTGGTTTCGACAAATGACATATTTTAATACTTCGGATCAATTTGACCATAGATCGCGTTTGCCCTATCCAGTTAGTCTTGCATCATCGATGTGGTCATAACGGAGAACATTGTGAGAACACCGACGATTAACTCAATCATAGGTAATCCTTATGAATCCTTAAACATCTCGCTACGACCTTGCGCAAATAAAAAAAGCCGCTTCGTAAGGCGGCTTTTTCTGTAGGCGATTTATGTTCCCAGATCAGTTATCCAAGTTTACGTTGAGCGAGTCACCCCGCTGCTCGTCTTCATCGATATCACACACTGCCAATTCATGTGTGCCGCTACAATCAGGCCATTGACTGCCATCTGTTGCAGAGGTGAATGCTGTGACCATAGCTGCCTGGGTTGCACCGCATCCGGGAGCCGTAGGAGGAATTACTACAAACAAAGTAGTGGCGGTAGCGCAATCTAGAGTCGCCTGAGCCGAAAAATCGGCGTTGGTAATAGCGGTGTCATCGTATGGGTTGTTCAAACCAGAAGCCAGCTCGCCCCAGCATGCTGCTATATCGTTCGTACCACCGTCCTCAGAGCATTCATCTGCCGCGCCTGTCAACCCAGCGCTCACCGCGATATCAGTCTGTTCCGCGTTACGCGCAATTTGACGCGCAGCGTTTACTGCGGTGTCGGCACGAACGCCATTCAAGTAGCCTTGATAACCAACAATACCAGCGCCGGCCAGAACGCCAATGATCGCCACGACAACCAACAATTCGATTAGCGAGAAACCTTTTTTCATTTGTTTTCCTTAGATGAATTTTCTACTTCTCAAAACTCAGTCTATCCGGACAATAGCCACAAGCAACCTGACAGGATTAGACTTTGGTCTCACAATACTGTGTCAGCCACGTAATGATTTTTTTCAAGGATGCGAAATAACCATAGAAAACAGAAATTTACAACCTGCGCATGTGATACGGAGATAGTAAACAGATGTCGTAGGTTATTTGAAAAAAACCGCTTGCTGTGCAACTCTAAACTTGAAAAAGTGCCATGACGCAACAGAAAACTGTTCAATTTTTTCAGTCATTAAGGGCGATAGAACACGTGGATTTGGTCAGACAAGGATTTTCACTAATTGAGCTGCTTGTGGTTGTAGCCATAATCGGGATTTTAGCGGGTGCGGGTATTATCGGTTATCAAGCTTATTTGACAGGCATTCGAGTTGATAGCGCCGTGAATCAGCTCACACAGATTGACCGGGTCTTGGAGCAAGATTTCATCGCTGGTCAGGCCGAAATAACTGCCTCGAGCGAACTTGGTGCAGATCGTGGAGCAATTGCGACCACGCTGGGGATCGATGTCGAGTCATGTGAGGCTCGCGCGGTCGCTGCAGTGGAAGAGTTAAGCGATTCAATGGAGAATCCAATCAACGAAAATGATCCTGTTGCCGCTTACGGGAACGTTCTTTCCACAGACACGGCTGGAGCAATAACGGGTCCAGCGGGTTTTACGTTTACGCCGGGGACTATTGTGGTCGCTTGCACTGATCCGAGCGCACTGGTGACCAGCGCAGACTTCAGGATGTACCAATGCGTTTGCACTGAAGCTCCTTGCTCTTTTACAAGCAACGCAGACTGGGCTGTAGCGACAGATCCGTGGAATAACGATGAGCTGTGCGCGCGTCCGGCAGCGACGACCACAACAGCCTGGCCGGCAGGGTCGACACCGAATAGCCCAATGGGTCCTTAACACAAATAACTAGGGCCGAGTGGTCGCTCGAGCAAACAAAATTTTTGTAAGTGGGGAAAGAAATATGCACAACCGGTTCACTGCTTTGGTTGCCGCAGTAATTGTGGTCATCGGTTCATCTGCCTACGCTGGCTTCAAAAGCTCTTCTCAGGGCACTGGGACATATACCCCCCCAGCAGGATCAACTCCAAACCCGCTAGGTGACACCGATGGCGATGGGATATCTGATGGGACAGATACCGATGATGATAATGATGGTGTGCTTGATGTTGCTGATGCGTTTCCGTTAGACGCGACCGAGAGCCTAGATACCGACTCCGATGGGGTCGGTAACAACGCCGATAGCGATGACGATGGCGATACAATTGCGGATGGCGATGATGCGTTTCCACTTGACGCGACGCAATCGATCGCAGCTTTAGCGAGCTCTGACGTTACGACGTCCTGCACTGAAAACACATGCACTGTTTCAGGACCGTTTCCTGCAGGAGCAACGACGATCACGGTCACAGGTACACATGCCTCCGCAACCGACCAAACGGTAACCGATACATCCGGCGGAACGTTTTCCGTCACCTTTAACAATCTGCAGTCTGGGGCTTGGACGTTTACGGTAGAGGCCTCAAATGCTGGAACCACGCATCTTGCCAGTGCCAGTTCGAGCGGCTCGTCGGCCGTCGTAGCAGAGTTACTGGACGACCCATCACACACATTCAGCTCAGTAGCTCAGCTGTCTAGCGGAGGAGTATCTGCCACAATCACGAACGCGCTAGACACAAACTCATGTGGTTCTGCCGGGAATCAGAGTTGCCTAACGGCTTTCAACAATCAAAAAGCGTCGACAATTTGTACTCTCGGAGGAGGGGCAAGTGCAACCGCGGCACAAATGGATGCGTACGTCTCGTGCATAATGATCGAAAGCTACACAGCAGATGCCTCTAGCGTGTCCAATTCGCCAGCTAGCCAGTCGGCAGCATCCGGTTGCTCGACTAGCGTTAACATCCCCAAACCTGGAATGTGTGGATACTCAGCCTGGACTTGCCCAGTAACCAACCTGCCTTCAGGCTGGACGAACCACGCCACCTACATCGAGGTCCCATCCACTGCGTCATCCACAAACGTCACACTTACCGTCGAGATGAGGCTCGGGAGCTGGACGAATCATCTTATTAAGACCGTAAGCCAACCAGTTGACGTAGTTGCAGCTATATCGGGGGCGTCAAACGGATACAAACTTTACAACGCGGCAAATGCCCGCGATTGGAACGTCTGGGAGGCATATGACAACTGTCAAAATCTTGGTGGCGCGTTGGCGACACTAACCGAAGCTGCAGACTCTGGCGTACTTAACGGAAAAACGCTCTACTACGGCCAAAAAGAGGGCGCAACAACCCGGCCAGCTTCTGTGTTTTGGAATGCCTCTAGATACGGAACAAACTACAAAGGTGCTTCCGAAAACGGTAATGAAAAATATATCCGTTCAGACGGCGGTGGTGATTACGTTTGTACAGCTATGGACAGATATACATGCGGTAGTTCGTACGCTAGCACGAAATATTACGTCTGCAAAGATTTGCCAGCGTGTCAATAGAGCAGGCACCTCTTCGAGCTACATCTCTCAAAGTGCAGAGCGGTATAGCCTCAACCATGGAGTGGTAGCCACCGACTTTACCCTTTGGCTTCTCCTGAATCTATTGTAGAAGGCCATTGGATCCGACTTGTCTCCAAGCTCCTGTTGAAGCGCCGTCGCCTGCTGGAGCCCGAACCATGGAATCAATGATGGCGCAATATCTGCCTCGTTAAACAAGAGCTCAAGCCCAGTGCTGTCAGCCAGAAAAAACGTCGGTGAGGTAGACGCAATCAACACAAATGTCTGCGTGAGAATATCTTCGGCAGCTTTATCGAGCTCGGCCGCTAAAGATGCGTCAGTAATTAGAGCGAGTGTTTTTTCCTCAAACTCGCCCGGGTACGCCGCCACCCCTCCTGGGTGCGCATAGTCATGCAAAATAGCCGCAAGGATCAATGCGCACTTCTCTGGCCTACTCAGCGTAGGTGAGGCATCGTTCTGAATCAGGTGCACGACAGTAACTAATACGTCACGAAAGTGATCTATGTTGTGATACTCGTGAACCCGAGTAGCACGTTTCTCATACCGCTCAATTAACTCAATCGAACGTTTTAGTAAGACCGAAAACCAAGGATCCGGATCTGGCAGGGCCCATAACGCCCATCGCTCAAACGGATCTTTAAGTAGCCTCGCGTCAAGTAACTCTCCGATCCATAATAAGGCCCTTGAATCTAACTCCTGGTGGGAAGGAAAAAAATAGATAGAGGCCCTGTTTCCCTCATCGAGTGGTCTAAAAGAGAATGCGTCAACTGCATTGGCGATCATCGATAATCCCATGCCACCCTTAGTCAGATCTTTGGACGTATTCCACTGTTTCCAGTCTGACGGAGGTGCATAGTCGGTAACTGAAACACCGATACCTTCTTGAAGATCAGTCACTCGGACAGTGACCGGACCGGAACCGTCATACGCATATCGGAGAATGTTTTGGAGGATTTCACCGAGGGCAATCTCAACCATATCGACATCGATCTGGTCTCCTGCGCTGCAATCAGCGCAACAATCTCGCACCCATTGCCTGACATCTCCAAGTGACGAGGGTGAGAGCTCAAATCGTTGCTCATGCAACATCACGCTAAGTCACCAATCACAACGACCGTTGAGTCATCACTAGTCTGCAATTTATCTGAACGGACGAGGTCTAATGTCTTCGCTACCGAAACATCAATCGGGTCACTACTGAATCGAGACGCGATCGCCAAAATGCCGTTCATCCCGATCTCTTGACCATTCAGTAGCGCCTCTGAAATACCATCAGTCACAACCCACAACCGCCAGTCACCAAATGCATACGTTTCCTCAACCGGCTGGAAGTCTGCAGCGCCAACAATAGCGAGCGGTGGTGACGAGCTCTGGATGTGCATCGACTCGCCTGATCCCTCGATCTTCAGCACCTCGCCATGCCCAGCATTCACGCAAGTCACGACTCTCGATTCGTGATCAATGCATGCAATGAAAGCCGTCACAAACCGACTGACACCAAGATCACGGTGAAGCTCACTGTTCATGAGCATCGCGATCTCTTGACACGTTCGATTCGCTCGCGCAAACGTCCGAAACAGGACCTGCGCCTGTGCCATCGTCAACGATGCAGCGACCCCTTTCCCCGATACGTCGCCTTCAATGACATATACCTTCGATCCGACCTCGAGGTAATCATAAAAGTCACCTGATAACTGCTTAAACGGCAAAATACCTGCGGCGAAGCCGAGTCCTTCAGGGATAGTGGGAGTTAACGCTTCCTGAACTGTCCCAGCCAGCTCTACATCACGCAGTAACGCATCATTCTCTCGGACTTGATCTGTGATTTGAGCGGAGTGATAACCAAGCGCCAAACCCGAGGCCAAGGCCTTGGCAACTTGGATAAACGGCTCCGGAAATACATCCGAGTCATCCGCAGTGGAACGATTGAGTAACTGAATCACCCCAATGGCTGAATCTTTAAACGTGACCGGTAGCGTTAAAAGATTTCGGGTCACAAACCCAGACGATTCATCAACCGATCGTTGATGATCTTTGTCAGACTCCACCGATTCAACTGTATCGACCGCTTGAGATTCAAATACCCGCCCAACGATACCAGAACCAAAAGGTATACGGATTCCGCGGATATCCACCGGACCCACGCACGACTGACAAACTAATTCACTCGATGCACGGTCACCAAAGAAAAACGAACCAGCCTCACAACCAACATGATCCACGAGCTTGGGCAACGCGCTATCCAATGCGTTAATGACATCGCCGGATTGACCGTAGGCCTCCAAGAACTCGGCGACAATATCGAGCTCAATCGCCATAATTCAACTTAGAAAAGATCTGAAAAATCTGTCGATCCAGACGAGGGCTTATTCTCTGACTGACCACCCACGACCGACTTGATCTTCAGTATCTGGTCAAGCTTCGCAAGCTCGAGCACCTTCATCACCATCGGGCTCACCGCGGTGATGGTGAAGGATGCAGACGACCGCTCGGCCACCTGTTTCGCGAGCAACATCACCGCCACACCTGATGAATCGATATAACTCACGTCCGCCGCGTTGATTACGAATGCTGTCGCGCTGGTGGGGACCGCCTGGATCGCGTTCCTCAGCTCACCGGTCGTGTTGATGTCGACCGAGCCGGCCAGCGTGATTTGAGCTGTTGCCCCATTCATTTCAACTGTGTTTGACATTACAACCCCTTAATCAATGATTCCCTGCTTTTTCAGCATTTCCATGTACTTCTCCATGGTGATCATACCGTGCTGAGCCCCAGTTTGAAGTGCGTTGGTGATTTGCGGGATTTTGTCCTCACGGATGAGGTTGGCAACCGCAGGCGTATTCACCATGATCTCGAACGCACCGACACGGCCGCCACCTTTGCGCTTCAGGAGCTGCTGGGTCATCACGACGCGGAGTGAACCCGACAGCTGAGATCGCGCCTGGGCCTGCTCTTCGGCCGGGTACGCGTCAATGATCCGCGTGATGGTCTCCGGTGCGCCGCTGGTGTGAAGGGTCCCGAACACCAGGTGACCGGTTTCTGCCGCCGTCAATGCCATGGATACGGTCTCGTAGTCCCGTAACTCACCCAACAAAATGATATCCGGATCCTGCCGGAGGGCGCCCTTTAAGGCGGCAGCGAAGCTTTTCGTGTCTCTCCCCACCTCCCGCTGGAAAATGATCGACTTCTGCGGCTTATGAACAAACTCAACAGGGTCCTCGACCGTAATAATATTCTCTGAACGGGTCCGGTTAATTTTGTCGACCATCGATGCCAACGATGTCGACTTACCGGATCCCGTCTGCCCGGTCACCAGAACCAACCCAGCTTTGTGCTCTAACGCCGAATGAATCGCGGGCGGCAACCCCAATTTCTCAATATTTGGGATCTCGGTCACGATCGTTCGCAGGATTAAGGTGAGACCATGCAACGCCTTGGCGGCATTCGCACGGAATCGTCGCTCACCGACAACGATCGCAAAATCGACATCACCGGTGGACTCAAACTGGCGATAGAACTCGGGATCCATGTGGTGACGTAACGCGTCATCAAGCTCTTGGCGGGACACCACAATGTCCGGAAACTGCTGGATCTCGCCATTCGCTCGGCACGCTAACGGGCGATCGCTGTGGAAATGAAAATCAGAAATCCTCAGTTGCTCGAGGAGCTTCACCAAGATTTGGTCGAACCGTTCTGCAGTCATATGTTATCCCTTTACCAAATCGCCGGCCGAGAAGATCGGCAGGTACATCGCGAAAATCAAGCCACCCACGACGGCACCCACAAAAACAATCATCAGGGGCTCGATCACGGTCGACAGACCATTGACGACCGAGTCGAATTCTTCTTGATAGTACTTCGCGATCGACTCGAGCATCTCTTCGACGTTACCCGTCTCCTCACCAACCCGAATCAGTTGCGATAGCTCTAACGGGAACACGGGCTCCTCCTCAAGCAGGACAGACAGTGGCGCACCGCCGGTGATCTGTTCTTTGACCCTCAGCATCGCCTCCTGATACATCAGGTTACCGGCAGAGTTCGCCGCGACCCCAAGGGTATCAACGATATTGACCCCGGCGGCGAATAGGTTCGCCATCAACAGCGCCATCCGTGCGATCGCGGCCTTCATCACGATATCCCCAAACAGAGGCAGCTTCAGGATCAAACGTGCCTTCATTCGCGCGAACGGTGGGAAAGCCTTGGTCAGCAACGAGTTGCCCACGAAGAACGCGACGATGCCGGCGAACAACTTGAACAACCCACCGCCCAATAACCACTCACTCATATCAACCAACGACTGAGTCAGCGCCGGAAGCTCGCCGCCGAGGTTTTCAAATAAATCTTGGAAAATCGGGACCACGTTGGTCAGCATGAAGATCGAGATACCCACCGTGATCACGATCAACGTCACCGGATAAAAGAGCGCGCTCTTGATGCCCGATTTGATCTCCTTCTCGCGCTCCATCATCGAGACAAGACGGTCTAAGAACGTATCGAGATTACCGGACAGCTCCCCGGCCTCGACCATGTTGCGATAGATGTTATCAAAGTGCCGTGTCTGCTTCTTCATCGAGTCACTCAGCGATAGGCCTAAGTTTACGTCAGCCAACACCTCTCCCGCGACGCGCTTCATGTTGGCCTTCGACTGACCCTCGGTCAGGGTCAGGGCGTCAACCAGCGGCAAACCAGAACGGATCATGGTCGCGAGCTTTTTGGTAAAAACGAGCAGGTCTTTAAACGGGATATCACCGAACGGGCCCCAGGTAATGTCCCCACTTAGAGCAGATTTCTTTTCTTCTTTCTTACGCACACGGCGTGTGAGTTCTTGGCGTTTGGCGCGCTGGTTGGTATCCCGGCGCTTCGGTTTCTGTTCTTTTTTTACTCCGCCTAGGCCGAAGAACGTGATCGGCTTGATTTCCTTTGCCTGAACCTGGCGGAACCCCTGCTCTCTCAGTTGGATACGGGCCTGGGACAGCGTCTTGGCCTCTAACTCACCTTTCTGCTTCTGGCCAAACTCGTTCTTCGCCTGCCACTTGAACTTGCGCATCGGTTAGGTATCCATGACCAGCGTGCGCTGGAACTCTTCGAGAGAAATAATGTGGCGCGCGATGAACTGGCGTCCGATATCCTGCAGAGTAAGGAAACCCTCGCTTTTTGCAAGCCTCATCAGGTCACCGGTTTGCATGTTCTTCAGGATCCCTTCCTCCATCTTCGGTGACACACGCAACACCTCGTAGATACCCTGCCGCCCTTTGTACCCAGACCCGCCACAGGCTTTGCAACCGAAGCCTTTCATGGGCTTAACCTGCTCGATTTGTTCGGCCGTGAAACCAATCCGAGCGAGCGCCTCAGGCGTCGCCGCGGGGTCTGGCTCGAGACAATTCTGGCACGACTTCCTGGCCAACCGCTGAGCAACCACCAACGACAACGCAGAGGCCACCATAAAGTTAGGCACCCCCATGTTCAGCAGCCGGTTGATCGTCGAAATTGCATCATTGGTGTGGAGCGTGGATAGAAGCAGGTGGCCCGTTAAGGCAGCCTTGACAGCGATCTCAACGGTCTCGGTGTCCCGGATCTCACCAACCAGGATCACCTCTGGATCCTGGCGCAAGAACGAGCGGAGAATATTTCCGAAAGACAACCCCACCCGCTCGTTCGCCTGAACCTGACCGGCACCCTCGAGGTAGTACTCGATCGGATCCTCGGCGGTCATGATATTCAGCTCGGGCTTATTAATGTACTGAAGCGCACCGTACAGGGTCGTTGTTTTACCAGATCCGGTGGGACCGGTCACAAGCACCATTCCCTGTGGTGCGGTAATCGCCTGGAGGATCTTTTGGTAATCCTTGGGATCAAAGCCGAGCTTGTCGAGCGACAACGCAGGGTCGCCCGCCAAAATACGCATCACGATCCGTTCACCGTACTTCGTCGGGACCGTGTTGAATCGGAGATCTATGTCCTCGCCACCCGGACCGACAACCGTGATCGCCCCGTCCTGCGCGATACGTTTCTCTGCGATATCGCAATTCGCCATGATCTTGAAGCGCGTCACAACCGCGCCGTAATTCTTAAACAGGTACTCGGTGTACTCGTCGTGAACCTTTAAGACTCCGTCACGGCGCATCCTGATCCGTGCGAAGTCTCGGAACCCCTCGATGTGGATATCCGAGGTCCCCGTCTCAATCGATGTCAGCAAAATATCATTACAGAAGTCGGTGACCAGCGAGTCGTCACCCGCGTTCCATTTCTGGACCCGGCGCTGCTTGGCTTGTAGCGCCTCGCCCGATGCGGGGGCCTGATCGAGGGCGTCTCGAGTAATTCTTGACCCACGTAGTTGCTTGAAAACCGACGGGGCGATTAACGAGAACTCCACATTGAGGCCGGCGACGCCCTTGATTTGCGCCTTCAAACCTGACGACAGCGGAATCACGCTGCCGACTTTCAGAAAACGACCGTCGGCGCCGAGCGGGAGAAACTGGTGGGTGTCGACTAGGTTCTTGGGGACCCGCTTAAATAAATCGGGCGACAGTTGCTCCGGTGATACCGCCGACTCAGTCATCTGGAACGCCCGGCAGAGGATCTTAACGACCCACTCCTCACGTTCGGTGTCTTCCGCCAGAAACCCGTCCAACAGTTCACCTGCGTCTGCTGGCGACATCTCGAGGTATCGTGAGCCCCAGTCGCCACTCAACTTACCGGCAGTCGATAGGACCTTTAAAACCTTCGCTGCGATCTCAGAGGAGTAGGCGGTCACCGGTTACCCTCGACGCTCGAAGAGACCGGCACCTCTTGGTGCATCCAAGGTGATGATTTGATAGTCGCCAGCGCGTGACACAAGGAACAGTCCGCCCTGGTAGACCGCCAGAACAAAGATCTCGCTCGCGATCTGATTACCCTGGGCCAGGCGCACTAGATTCGCGGTACCCGGAACCACGTCGAGCGATAATCCGTCTTGACGGGACTCAATCAATTGACGCGACGAGATCTGCGCGAGAGCGACCTGCTTCGGCAGCTGCGCCTCCGCTGTCTGGTTCTGTATGCAGGAATAGGCCGTGCCCTCTTTGGAGGCCCCGATCAGATTTTCTTTGGCCAACAATTCACACAACGCGTTCGCCGCACCTTGGTGCCGGAGAAACACTTGGATTTCGTCTCCTTGGGATAGCTCTCCTTTACCACTGATCTCACGAAGCGCCAGTTCAAGCTCCGTCCCTCGGATCGCTTCGACTTTCTGCCCGAGGATCACTTCAACAGCATAACCGGACGCAAGGGTCTTAGCCTCGCTCACCGAGACGCCCTTCAAACTGACCAGGCGTTCTTCAACCAGCTGCTTCGGTTCCGAGACAGCGATTTCTGACAACAGGAACGCGATCGACGCTGCAAGAAATTTGAGGCTATTCATGGTTAGTCTCCTGAGTAAGGATAAGAGAATACCAGCTGTATTTTCTCTGAGTTACTGTCTTGCTGATACTTGATATTTTCGCCGAGCAACACGATGGCAGGGATGTCACGAACAAGCGACTGCCTCGCGATGAAATAAGATTCCGAGCTCCCCTCGAGCTCTAAAATTACGCCATCGACGCCCACAGAACCAAAACTTGGGTCCAGCTTGGCGATCTCCTCAATTTTGATCGCGTCCTTGGCGGCCTCGAACGGGTTACCCATCAGGAAACCAGAGTAGACCTGGCTAAATTGCTGACCAGACCCCTGCGCTGGCGGCGCTTTTTTTCCCTTTTTGTTTCCCTTACCCTTTTGCGGCTCAGCCTCGGGGCTCGAGTTACACGGATCTAGGGTCTCCTTCGACTGCAAACGACCGATACACAGGGTCGTGATTCGACCGCCCGCAGATTCTAGTTCGAACAAAAATTCACTGATCCGTGTCCTGAAGAACTCGCGCGAAGAGAACAGGACAGCCTTCGATTTCAGATCTGCTTGGACGGTCGTTAACTGTGTTTGAAGTTGCTCAATCTGCTTTGTGTAGCCGGGGATTTGGCGCTCAGCTTGGCTACCCTGGGCCCGCTCTTCGATAAACCGCGCGGTCTCTGGGGTCAAGAAAAACAGGTTTCCATAGATCGCGCCACCGATCGCCCCGAACAGCAGCAGTATCCTGAAAAAAAGGCTCAGCCCGTATCCACCTCGGGTCTCTCGCCTGTAGGTCGACTTGGTGGAGCGAGCGTTCAGACGCTCCAGGAAGCCCTGTTTTTTCGGTTGCTTGACCTGATACCGAGGACCCTGCTCAAGGAACACATCCGATGCAATCTGCTCCTCCGTCCCCGCATCAAAAGCTGACCCCGCGCTTTTCTCGGGGAGATCCTCAATCGACCGGCCCACAGGCACATTAGGAATGGATGGATCTTCGTGACGACGACGGAGCGAGTCAAGAAGCGCAGACGCGCGCGGGCTCAAGGTCAAGTCACTCGCCATTACTTCTGCCCCGCCTGACCATACAGCTCGAACCGGAATCCGGCATCGCCCCCAGATTCTTTATACGACGCGCGAAGCTTTGGAGCCGTCATGAGTTGCTCGCGGATCAGGTTGTCTGTGAACACCGTAACCAAGTCCGCTGACTGTGCCACACCCTGTATCGACAAGGCGCCGTCACGATCCAGATTAAACTCAGATAACGCAATCCCTGGGGGAACTGTTGACGGGAACACATCAAAAAACTCATACCGAGTGTTTTGGCTTGCGACGTCAAACAATGTTTCAGACTGCTTTTTGATCGCCGAGATTTTCTGGTTGAGGCCATTGACTTGATTATTCAGACCGCTGGCTTGCTGTATCACCGAGCTCGCGTTGCCAACTGCCCGCTCAGCAGATAAATATTTTGGGCCGGTGACTAACGCTGTGTAGGCAAACCCTGCCATCAACGCGATGCCGAGAAGCAGCCCAAACGCGGCGTTGCTGGCCCTGACGCGTCGGTTACCGATCAGCTTGTCGTGATAGGGGTGCAGCGACAGGTAACTGAAGACCTCTCCAAACGGGGGCTTGTAGAGTTCGTGATCAGCCATCTGGTGCGCGGTTCCAACGCTCGGGGCCAAGATACACTCCAGCGCACCCGGGACCTCTCCCTCAGGCACACCAAGCGGCTCGGAGCCCGACCAAATCTCAATCTCAGGCAAATCTGAGTTTGTCTTCAGTAGCTGTGCTGTTTTTTCAGGATCGGACAGCCCAGTAATCAATACCACTTTGCGGAACGGCAAAAACTTCCCTTCTTGGACAAGGTAATTACAGCTCTGAGAGACGGCACTACCGATCCTCGCACCCACCTCAGCCCAGAAGTCGCCCGATGGGTGGTCAACCGTGTCGAGCTGCTTGAGGAGTACCTGGTCAAATTCGTTGAACTCGAACGTCGTCGAGTCGATTTGATTCGGGGCTATTCCGATGACGCGACCGCCGCTCTCTGACAGATAAATGATGCCGATACTCGAACGGCGATCGGAGCGGGTCATCAGACGGTACATCGAATTAACCAACGCGAGCGGCTCGGGGTCGATCAATACCGGCTTGAGATCGGCCTCGGTCGCAATGTCACAAAACTGCGTCAGGGTCTCTCGTGGCGACGCCGCAACAAGGAGTGCCATCGTGTCTTCCGCCTCGTCCGCGCTGATGCGCTTAAAGGTCAGGTGCGGAGACTCCATCTCACCGATCTCCGGGAGGTGCTCCTTCCAAAAATCAGGCTCCTTAGACTCAATCGCCAACTCCTTATCAGACATAAAAAACATGCTGACGACGCGGACGATGAGCTCCTTATGCATCGCGCAGATCATCACGTCACGCCCAGCCAGACCAAAATTGACCACAGCACGCTCGAGTAGCTCCTGGATGCGGACAATATCTGGAGCCAGATCCGAGAGATCAACGGGCCTCTCAAAATCCTGACGAACAACAAAGCGAAGCTGCGGAACACGTTTTTTGATAAAGATTTCGGACAGCGTGAAACCGGATGTTTCGAGGTGCAGCACCAATGGGCTAGGGTCTGTACCCGAGAAACCCCGAAACAACTGCGCGAAGGCGAGAGAGATAGCGCTCATCTAATTTTTGTAACTACCGGCAATAACTTGCCACCTATGGTAACAAAAAAGACAATGGAACCCACCATTCTCTTTGGTCTGTAACACATGATATCGGTTGAGCAATATATTCTGGTCGTTTTTGGGGCAGTCCTCGGCGCGGCGGTTGGATCTTTCATTGCCGCGGCTGGCATTCGGGCAACGAATGAGAAATCACTGATCTCAACCCCATCATCATGTGATCATTGTGGGCGGAAACTGACCGTACGCGACCTCGTGCCAGTTATATCATTCCTCGTTTCTCGCGGAACATGCCGATACTGCGGATCTCGCCTCACGTGGCTATATGCCGGTACCGAGATAGGTTTCGCGGTCATTGGCGGACTCGTCGCAAGCTTGGCTGACTGGAATCTCATAGCGATCGCCACATCCCTCGCGATCATTCTCCTGGGTATCTGCGCCGTCAGCGACTTCAGAGCGATGCTCTTGCCGCTACCCGCGATGGTTTCCATCGGCATCCTGGGACTAGCCTCACAAATCTTGAATCAAGGTCTCGACGGCGCAATGAACAGTCTCGTTGCGTCGCTGATCGCGATCGCAACGATCGGCATACCTGGACTACTTTACTGGCTCATCCGACGCACCCAAGGCTTTGGAGAAGGGGATTATTGGTTGATGGGAGCGATTGGCGCATGGATGCATAGGATCGAACCAATCATTCTTTTCTACATAGCAACCGTGCTTTGTCTCGTTGCCGCGATTGTCGAGGCGTTGCGGCAACAGAAATCACTTCAATATCTGGAGCCAAAACCGATCGGCGCATTCATTTCGATTGTTTCGATTATCTATTTGACCGAAAAATTGTGTACCCTTGCGGAAACAATGATGTGAGCCTGCGATGAGCGACGAGAAAATTTCCGAAATATTAGCTCTCATGAGACGGATTGATGCGGTCTACCAACGGGCGAACGACGCGTCGAGGGCGCATCTTAAGAAGGCCGCAGAACGTCAGCCTGTCGACTTGCGTCACCCAATCTCCAATGAAACAGAACAAAGCCGGTAGAGGTACGGAGTCCATGATAGACACCAAATTTGCTACAAAGAGTGCAATCCTAGGGCTCTCGTTCACCCTAGTGACACTGACCGGTTGTTCGCAAAGCCCGATCACCGAGAGCGACTTCAGAGTCGACAACGCACGCGAGCAGTTCCAGCAACGCCGAGAGCAAAACCAGCCCGGACAACCAATCGCCTCAAAGCCATCAGAACAGAAGAAGGTAGAACGCGCGGTTCGAGTGCTTCGTGTTTTCCAAGGGGTCGATAAATCAGGCCAAAGTGAGTCAGTGAAAACCGATTCCAAGGAAGCCCTCAAGGGTCAGATAGAACAGTCACTCAGCGCACTCGCGACCACACTTGTCGCTAAAATCAACACCCCACAAACCCCAGCTACTGCAACGGCACCAAGCGACCCTCAGGCGAACAGCAACGGGCTGGTCCCGGTCAGCATCCTCGATGAAGGGTTCGTGTACCTCAATGCAAACCAAGTGATTTTTGAAGAGTCGATCCTCTTGAACTCGTTCACACGGATGCAAGAGCAAGGCCTGGCCTCGGCGCATTCATCGTACTTTGCATTCTCGGGCCTACCGATGCATGTGGTGATCGAACAGATGGCGTCAGCGGCAGATGTCGGCGTGATTACCATGATTCCAGACCAAGAAAAGAATCTCGCCGTTTCGTACGAGTATAAAGGGTCGTCGGTGGAGGCCATTGATCGCTTTTTGACGGAGCAGCAACTCAAGACAGTCTGGGATGCGGAGACGAACAACGCGTGGATCATGACCAACGAGGAGTACGCTCGGCTCGTCTCGGAAGCCACGACTGTGGCCGAAGCAAAGTCTTCCAGACGTCAATCGTTGCGGTCAGGTAACGAGCAACGCGAATTATTTGAGCTTGCTGCCCGCGTGCAAGATGCGCAACTCGCGATGATCCGCTCGGGGGCCCAATCGCTTCCTGTGGTGTTGAGCGATATTGAGAACACCTTCTCAAAACTCTCACCAGCAACCAAACAAGATCTCATCGAGGACGTGACAACGTTAAGGAAAACATGGCTTCTCTACGAGCAAACTCCTGAGACCCCAGTGGTTGAGGAAGTAGCCAACAACGTCCAGCAGCCAGCCGGAAACACGATCCTCGACGGCACAGCCTCAATTGAGCGAACAACATGCCTCGATTCTGGCGAGACTGTCAAAACGGTGAAGATCTTTACCGCGTACAAGCGTCCTGAGGACGTCCATGACGAACTCGATCGATTAAAAGCGGTCTGGGATACACGTGACAACACGAGTGCGGAGGCGACTGCTGACCAGCAACCTCCCGCAGGCGAAAGCGCCGACGCGACTGAGCAAACACAGACCACCAACTCGGGAAATAATCCGTGTGCAGCGATCGTGGACGCCGACGTCGCGTTCGACGACCAAGGGCTGATCGTTACCGCGCCACAAGAAAAAATTGACCTGATCCTCAATTTGTTAGACGGTATTGATACCGCGCAAAAGCAGGTCCTCGTTGAGGTTTATCTGGTCCAAGTCAACGCAGACTGGAGGCGCCAAATCGAGCTGAGTCTTGCCACATTAACGACCAACACGGAACTCGCGACCGCGTTTGGGGGAGCGGGAGCGACCCTTCTCAACCTGACTCGCGGCTCAACCGACGCATCGGCTGCATCAACCGCCGCATTCAAGCTACAGGGAAACAGCACAGACATTACCAATCTACTGACATTCCTTGAGCAAAACGATATCGGACAAACAATCTCCAGCCCCTCGATACTGGCGTTACCCGGTGAGGAAGACCAAAAATTCTCCGTGAAGCGGACACGAACACTCAAGTTCGAGAGAACAATTCCGGCGGAGACCAGCTTTGACAGCGATGGGAATCTGGTCCAGACGCGCGCCGCATCGACCGAGTGGGTACCCAAGGACTTGGAGCTGATTTTCGAGGTCTCGGATGTCAAGGTGACGCCAGCAAACAATAACGTCGAGATGCTCTTTTCCTTTAAAGAGGACACCATCGATAGCGAAACCACGTCGCCCGATCAGACCGCGGAAACCCGCAACGAGATCAATACCCGTATCTTGGCGGCGCCAGGGGATGTCGCCGTTCTGGCGGGCCTCTATCGACAGACCACCTCCGACCAGGTCGACGGCATCCCCGGATTGACCGGAAACAGCGTCGCTGCCGGTCTTCTCGGCGGTGCCAGCTCGACGTCTAAGGTGAGATCGGAGCTCTTGGTGTTTATTGCTCCGACAGTACTCGAGCCGGGTGCCTAGAATTTGTGATCGCGCTCGACATTTTTAGAGACATCTCAAAGATCGCCGATACCGTTGCCCGTAATCTCCCGGTGACCGGGCATCAACTGCTGTTGATCGCTGGCGGTTTCATTGCCCTCATATTGGTTCTTCTACTCCTCGTCCTGTTACAGCGGATCCGGAAAGGCACGAAAAACAAGAAATCCGCAGACAACAATGACAATAGCCATCTCCTGACCCACTCACTCGGGGAGCTGGCTTTAGATGCGGAGGCCTTGGAGGAGCTCTATCAAAACCGGCTGATATCCGCTGAATTATTCTTCGAAGAGGCAACTGCCTTTAAGAGACAGGCCGACCTGCTACAACAACATCTGCTGCGTGAGAAGTAATACCTACTTCGACCCGAGGACGTGTGGCTCGAAGTCAGCCGCCCTCGCCCGGTCGTGATATAAGGTTTTCAGTTGATCAGGCGCGTTTGACTTGGCGAGGCCAGCCTCGGCGACCAACAGTCGAGGCACGTCACGATCACACACGGCCTCAAAGCATGCAGACACCAACGCACCCCATGCTTGATCTTTTGGGAGCACGGTATAAATCTCGACCGGCTCGGTCTTCCCAACGACGATTACCCGGTCCAAGGGAACAAGCTGCCCGTCATCAGACAGCGCGTGGGTGTTCATGGAATCGACCACCGAGCGACTCAGAATCACATTAACGCCATACTTCTTGGTCACACCCTCAAGCCGTGCCGCCAGATTTACTGGATCACCGACACAGGAGTAATCAAACCTGAGGTCTGAGCCCAGATTACCAACCGTGCACAGCCCCTTGTTGATCCCGATACCGACCTTGAGATCAGGCGCGTTTGGATCCTCGGCCTTGAGATCCTGGTTTACTTGTTCACACGAGCGGACCATCAAGAGCGCCGCCTGGCAGGCATGTAGCGCGTCATCTGGGTCGTCTAGGGGTGCATTCCAAAACGCCATGATCGCGTCGCCCATGTACTTGTCGACCGTCCCGCCGAGGTTTTGGATGTCATAGGTCAAGGGGGTTAACAGCCGATTCAATAGCGACGCGAGCAGTTCTGGGCTGTCTTTGAAGTACTCAGAGATTGTCGTGAACCCCCGGATGTCAGCAAACAAGATCGACAAGTTACGCGACTCTCCACCGAGCGACAGCCGGTCCGGCTCGTCTGCGATTTGTTTGACCACATCCGGTGATAAGTAAGTCGAGAATGCGCCGGTAATGAAACGTTTCTGCGATTCCTCGACGACAATCCGATAACCAAGCGCTGCAAAGAAAGTCGCCCCGATGAGCACGTTCATCCACAGCCAGTCCATCAGAATCAGGGCATCCACGTACGCGTACCATGCCCCGTAACTGACACTGCCGACCACGACTGCGAACCCGAGGAGGGCCGCCAACGGCGACATTAAAAACACAAGGACCGGGGCAATCACCGCGCCACCGACACCCACGAGAATCGACCACACCATCGAGTCTGCGGTACTTTCGATGTAGGTCTCAGCCGCGATCTGCTCAAGCAGGTTCACATGAACCAGAGCCCCCGGCACGTTGGCTGCGTTGATCATCGAATGAATATCGCCCAGCGCCGCTGCCGACGCGCCAACCACAACCACCCGCCCGTTCAGTTGATCTGCAAAGTCACCAGACACCGCGTCTCGAAAACTCAGCGTGCGGGCCTTGAGGTGTTGTTCAGTCTGAGACGCGATCCGGATACTGCCATCGGGCGCTGTCGGCAAGATGACTTGCCCGACCTTGATTTGCTCGATTGCAGCAAACCCAGCCTGATCGACTGCCTTCACCGCAATCGTCGACGCGCCTTGTAACTGAGCGAGCGCGGCAAGCGCCAGCGATGGATAGATCACCCCGTTGGAACGGACCAGCCCAGGAACCGACCGCACCACCTTATCAATCCCCGGAACGACCGACACGTGGCCCAAGGCTGCGTTCACTGCTAACTGATCAATTGGACCCGTCAGATCACCCTCGGGGATCGGTGCGTCTTCGACCGGACCAATTTCAGCGATCGCGAACGAGCTCTCACTGAAACTCGACGGCTGGCCGGTCGCCGCCATCGCTATCACGGTTGGAGTTTGGCTGAGCACGTCCCCTAAAAACTCATCAAAATTGTGATAGCCATAACCGTTCACAACTTGCTCTTCGAAATTCGAGAGCTCTTGGATCGCCGGAAAACGATCCTTCAACTGATGCGGAGATGAGCGATCCGGTTCAGCAAACAAGATATCGAGCGCAACGACTGAGGCGCCTTGTTCGTAGAGCGAGATCAGAGACGACCCTAAGACGTCACGATCCCAGGGCCACTGACCGAAGGTATCGAGCGATGCCTCGTCAATCGCGACAAATACCGGATCAATCCCCGCAGTTTGCTCCGTAAGTGGGATTGGACTGAGTTGCTGATATGCGTCCAGCCCCAAATCTGTGAGCCGATTGACCCACTGCGCCGGGTACGCTACCCGAATGACGACGAGCGCGCTTAAAACACAAACAACAAGCGCGACAGGTGCGAGTCGTTTGATCACAATCCGCCCTGGATCTGCTGATCAAGGTCCCGTACACATGTCTCTATCGCGCTAGAGAAGGCTGCGACTGCAGCCGACTCCACCGAACCTGAATCGGCGATCGCGGCACCGGACCGGCAGCGAAGCGATCGTTCATCATCTCGTGATTTCAGATAACCGCTGAACCCAACGCTCACCTTGGACTGTTGTGGGTTAATAAACAGATCATCCAGCGAGAGTGTGACGCTCTGATCCGAACGCATCGGCGAATCGTCTGCCACGAGGCGTACCCGACTGAACCCACGCTCCAGTAACCAGTTGGTCACCCAGACATTGGTTGGGCTTGCCCATAAGTGCCCCCGAATCTCTCGGACGATCAGTGGTGATTCGCTTTCGCTGGTTAACAATGAACGCCCGCCGAGAACCCCCGGGGTTTCGACCCGCCTCAGCGAGACCAGAACACCATCCTGATGATTAACAGCTTGTGGACTCGCGACACGATAATAGCGATCTGGCGAGATCGGTTTCGCAGCACAACCAACCATCAGAAAAAAAATGAACCCGATTCCTAGATACCGCATTATTCTGTCCCCCGTATCAAACGACTCGGCTCCTGACGCAGAGTCGCGGTCATGTCTTCTAAATTCATCGCGGCACGTTCGAGCCGGTCAATAATCGCGAGAATGCGATCGTCTGAGCGATCAGACAGGCTATCAAACCGTGTCGCGAGCGCGTTTGCCTTCTGAGCGGCCTGATGTACTTCATCCATAGACTGCTCTGCTTTTTGCACAATGTCTGTGTCCGTCAGCTGGTCGGCGCTGTCCAACACCGACATCACCTTTGGTCTCACCTCCGCCACGAGTTGCTTGGTTTCTGACAACACCGACGCCAGATCGTTCACCGATTGTTGGACCGCCCCCATCGTATCGTTATTAATCACCGCCTCAAGCCGTTCAACTGTTGAAGTCAGCCGAGCCAGCAACTCCGGAGTTTCCGCGGCCAGCGGCTCAAGTACCTGTGTCGCTCCCTTGATCGAGTCACGGACCTCCCCATCCAACAACTCATTCACGGTCCTCAACACCGGCACGAACTCGTCCTGGACCAGTGTTTCAAACTGTGCGGCTGTCTTCAGGACACCTGACAATGCATCCACCGGCTCAGTCACCTTCAACTCGGCCCCTGCAACTTTCAACGTCTGCGACTGCCCCCGTGATATTTGAACTGCCTTTGGCGCCAATAAGTTTTCCGACTCGATTGTCGCGAGACTGTCTTCATAAACGGGCCAGCCTGATTCCACCATCAACCCGATTTCAAAGCTCAGATCACCGGATTCAAACATCGGCTCGATTGTGTCAACCGTCCCAATCGGGTAACCCTCAAACTGCACACCAGCACCAACCTCAAGACCACCCAGATTATCCAACCGGATCACGTAGCGATCACCGCCGCCAATCGAGCCGGCCAGCAACACATATCCAACTAAGGCGAGCAGCAGGCCCGCGATAACAAAGAGTCCAGCCTTGATCGTGGATTGATTTTCCATAGTTATCCCTCGGGGAGTCCCATAATTCGTCGGTAATGTTCGTCTGCGTCAAATGCCATCGGTTCGGCGGTCCGGTTGATCAATGCTTGGATTCGAGGATTATCGGACGCACGGATCGCGTCAACCGATCCATCGAAAATAATAAACCCTCGATCAAGGACAACGATCCGCGATGCAATCTTAAACGCGCTCTCGAGTTCATGCGTCACAATGACAACAGAAACACCGAGCGCGTCTTTGATTTTTAAAATGAGATTATCAAGCGCTGACGCGACGACAGGATCCAGACCAGCGCTTGGTTCATCCATAAATACCAGCTTGGGATCCCGAGCAAGCGCACGGGCAACCGCTGCTCGCTTTAGCATCCCACCCGATAATTCACTCGGTAGGAGATCCTGCTTATCCAACAGTTCGACAAACTCGAGCTTCAACCGAACCATGACCTCGATGACATCCTCTGGAAGGTCTGTTGTTTCTCGAAGTGGGAGTGCGACGTTGTCAAATATTGACAGTGAGCTGACCAGGGCACCCGTCTGAAAAGCGACCCCGATATGAGAGAGCCGCCGGTACCGATCGTTCATGGACCCGGAGTATAGATCTTCATCGTTTAACTCGACCGAACCTGACATCGGCGGCTTGAGCCCGATCAGATGCTTTAAGAAAGTGGATTTACCCGACCCGCTGCCACCCATGATGACAACGACTTCACCCGGGCTCACCTGCATCGAACACCCATCGATGACGACGTTTCCGTTATATCCACCAGTGAGCTGATCAACACGTAACAGCGTCATAGTTGCCCCAGGATTGAATACAGGGCGTCGACCGCGATAATTGTGGCGATACAGACGACAACCGAGGACGTGGTTTTACGGCCGAGATCGTCTGCGCCACCAGCGACAGATCGACCAAAGGAAAGCGCGATCCCGCCAATCAAGACCGCAAACACAACACCTTTTGAGATCCCGAGCAGGTAATCGGCCAGGCCGATCAAGTCGATTAGTTGGCTCATAAAAGCATGAAAGGACATCCCGAGCGCTGTCGACGCATAGAGCCCAGCCAAACCGAGCGCCGCAAAGTCGCCAATCACAACCAAAAGAGGCACCGAGACCACTAAACCAAGCAGCGTTGGCGCATCAACAAACCGGTGCGGAGCGATCCCCATCACGGTGAGGCCATCGAGTTCACCGTTTAGCCCCATCGACCCAACCCTGGATGTAATCTGGCTCCCGCTGCGACCCGCAACCACGATCCCAACGATCAAGGGGGAAAATTCTTTGGGAATCGAAACCGCGAGCCCCACGCTGATGAACTGCTCGGCGCCAAAGATGGACAGGGTTTGCATCCCCTGGATGGCGAGCATGACACCGACGATTCCGCACAAAAGAATCACAATCGGAATTGCTTGGAGCCCCGATAACAGCACCTGTTGAGACACAGCAGTCAACCGAACTGGCTGGCCATAGGCTCGGCCAGCAATGACATACGACAGGGTGTCACGTAGATTCAGGGAAACCAAACCGACGAAATCAACAGAAGATCTGAGGGGCCCAAATAACATAGGGGTCCTTAAAAAAATTTGAATCGACAGGGTACTGAAAAGATAGAACGAACGAAAGTTTAACTCCCGGTGGCTAAATGTATCTGTTGCATCATGGTAGCCTTGCGCTGGATTTTTGGTAAACGAATAAACATATGATGATTCGATAAATTATTGGTGGGTGTCTCGCACTCATACTCTCAATATCAACCACGACGGCAGCCGAATTTATCGGTGTCACAGCTGCGCTCAAAGGTGAGGTACTACGACTCGCATCTACAGATCCTTCGGCATCGATTGGCGCCCTCTCGAGTGGCGAAAAGATCTTCCTCGGTGACGATATCCAGGTAGGCGAAACCGGTCGGTTGCAGGTTCTTTTACTTGACGAGACCGTATTTACTCTAGGCGCCGGCGCTGCAATGACCATCGATAAGTTCGTTTATGATCCGAACCAAACTCATGAGCTCGCTGCAAACATCAAGAAGGGCGCGTTCCGGTTCGTGTCAGGCAAGGTCGCCAAAGCTGGGAAGGACGCCATGAAAGTCTCTGTTCCCGGGGCAACGATTGCTGTGCGCGGAACGCAAGTGGCTGGGCTTATCAATGACGAAGGCATATCGAACATTATTCTTTTAGGACCGGGACCAAACAGCTTTGGGGCAACTCCCGGTGCGATCACTGTATTTAATGACCTCGGTTCCGTAGATATTTTACGCGGTGGATACGGATTGCAGGCAGTGCCACAAGAACCGCCCGGACAAATCCAACAAGCCGACCCCGCACTACTCGAGCGACTTGAACGAGCCGTTAGCGAACTTGCAAGTGAAGAAATAGCAGAAAATATTCCCGAAGAATACGTCACCGAGCAGATTGTCGAACTCGCGGAAATACTCGTTGAAAAAGATGTCACGGGAACGAATGTGACAAACGATGTTGAGGTGTTACGCCTAATTTCAGAGGACGACGCGCAAACGCTTGCGGATGAGGGCGTAAACTTTGATGCAGGTGCAGCGATCTTGCTTGCCAAATTTGCAGAAACTAGTTCGCTTGGCAGCCCGCCAGGAGGACCAACCAGAACCGAACTACAGAGCTCAATCTTTTCTGGATCAAGACGGTTCGCTGCGACGGGAGTCAATATGACCACGGCCCATGTTTCTGGGGGGACAGGGTCCGGAAGCTTCGATGTAACAACAGTTTATGACTTTGATGCCAACACCATCAGCCAAACAATTGCTGGAACGGTTGCGGACATCAAAATCAACTCTAGCACCCAAGCAGACTTTGATTTTGCTTTTTCTGGTGTCACCCAGATCGGGCTTATGGCCACGGAAAATGAACCCAGGTTCGCTGCCCAGACTGAATTTTTGCAAACTGGCGCCACAACTTTTGACACCGGGACAGACTTGACCACAGCGACCAACCCTGCGGCACCTGTTAATAATACGTTTGACTCCGACCCCAAATTCACAATTTCGAATCTGGCCGTCACAGGGACGGCAGTAGCCAGTGACGCTATTAACATCTCCACAAACGGTGGCCTGGCCACAATTAACGCACCAGGAGATATCGGGTTTTCAGCGATCAACATCCTGACCTATAACGGCGGGACAAACTACGACAACGTCGGTGGAACAGCGGTCACAGCAGGACAATGAAGCACTTCACAAAAGGTTTCACCTATCTTTTCTTGACATGCCTCGCGACGGATTCCAATGCCGAGGTGAGCTTTTCACAGATTTTGAATGACCCAGACAATATCGAGCTGAACCAAGCGTTTATTGACGAGAGAATCAAAGCCGGCAATCTCCCTCCTGCACTGAGCGCTGTAGAACGGATTATTCAGCTACAACCACTTAATGTGGGTGCTCGAATACTGCGCGCGCAACTCCTGATCTCGCTCGGAAACTATGCTACTGCGAAGACAGAAATTGATGCTCTAGATTTTTATGCGCTTCCCGAGAGCCAGCAGCGTGAAGTTGATCGGCTTAAGGAGCAAATCACAACTGAGCTCAGCCCATGGACCACTGCTGGGTCGGTCGCACTGTCTTTCGACTACGACAATAATATCGGCGCCATTACTGATTCCGGAACAACCCTAGGATCAGCCGGCGAGGTTGGTACATCATTCGACTCAGAAGGTTTTTCCACAAAACGATCTGACACAGCGCTTGGCGTAACGACTTCCGTTACGTCGACCTACGATCTCGGTCTCCAAACAAACGATAACGTGTACTTGAATCTCAACGCACGTAAAACTTTGGGGGACGACTCAGATCTCAAAAACTTACACAGTGTTGGTGTTACGGGTGGGGTAGTGCTTACAGCGGGCCTCTATGAAACAAATACCTACCTTGGTTTTAATCACACCCATCGCAACTCGGTGAAAAATGGCGGAACCACTGTTAAACGCGATGACATTGCAACAATCAGCGTCGGAACAAAAATTAGCAGACAATTCGGGCCAACGAACGTTCAGCTCGGTTATGGCTTTTCACGTTCTGACTTTTCCGGCCGACCCGTGTCGGATCTCTCGGATGCAAAGTCTCATGGCGTAACTTTTGGGGTTTTTAAAATGCTAGGGACCCAATCTGCGATATTCTCGAATATTGGTTACCAGCAACGGCGCGCGATCGATAGGACTGTTGCAACCGCAGTCGCTTCACAAGATCGAAATGTGGTCAGTGCCTCGCTTGGATCAACTCGGATTTTTGGCGACTATCAGCGGGTCACGGCAAGCCTCAATCGGCTCAATTTAGATTATCAGAGACTTCTGAGTGGCTCTGACCAATTCATACGTGATGATAAAGAAACGACGGTATCTGTGAGTTATCAAGTCGACGGCCGTGCAATTACTCAAACGCTCGACGGGTGGTCATTCTTCGCAACAGCAAACCGCGTCCGCAATGATTCTAATATGGCGACTTATGACGTCACCAACAATTATTTAAGCATGGGCGTTAGCTTCCAATTTTAGAAAAATGACTCAATTAATGGGTCGCATCAAAGTGCTTTATGTTTCGTCTTGTAGCGCTTCTGAATTTTCGGGTCTTTCTCTAACACATCCAGTCGTTCACGCTGCATGAGATAATCCCACTTCAATTTTAAAATCTCCGTGCGTAGATCTTCATCATCAATTGGATTTAGTTTTTTCTCGAACGCGAAAAACTCTGTTTCAAGCGTGTGGATTTCGTCGACTGATAAAAAGAGTTCGCCGTCGGGTTTGATGATCGCCACAAGTAGATTTGCCTATTTGATTTTTATTGATTCACTGCAGAGAGTATCTCGGTATGATGCACCGCTATAAGTTGAGGATATCAGATCACTTTAAGGTTTTCAGCCTGACACAATTGGGGCTGAAACTCTGCATGCCGTTCTTGGAAGAGAGAGATGAATCATTTCAGGACAAAGTAGTATCGCCGCATGTATGGTGACAACGCCTGTAGTGATCAATTTAGCGATAGTCGCTAGGGTCAGTCGTCTCCACAGGCAGGTAGGGTTACTGCGGCTCCAGGATCTGGATATCCCCACCGTTGATCTGCCGGCCGCTTCCAAAACTACCACTGTCGTCAATGAAAACCTCTCCACTGACTCCAAGGCCGCCAGATCCATCATCACCTACTCCGATTCGATACTTGTAGCTAAACGGGCCACCGTCCAATGATTCTTGATTGTTAAAAGTATCTTCGATCACAAACACACCGCCGGTCGACGCAGCCGAGATATCAGAAACGGTATGGGTGGTGGTGGCCGCGGCACGAGAGCCGGAACTGTAATCCCAATGGGGGGCTGATGGATCGCCGAAGGTAAGGTCCCCCTTAGCATAACCGCCTGGAACGTTCGTAAGATTATATAGATTCCCCATAACTACGATACTCGCGGACTCGTTCGCGAAATCAACAACGATGCGCCCGGTAATTGAATCGTTCGCGTCACCGCCGCCATACGCCGAATCAACCGTCGGTTTCCAGGTTTTTTCAAAAGTGCCCGTGGGCTTACCCACTCCGAACAAACTGTTGTACAGGGCTCCACTGTTGCTAATAAAGGTATATGTCTGCCCGGATACCTTAAATCCAGTACTCCCATCCAACGTAGCAGTGGGCGCGACTCCATCAAGGCTTTGAACATAATCCCCACAGTCATCAAATGAGCAGATATCCAAGATGATGGTATCGCTGGCCGTTAGAGATCCGTCTGAGGCGGTAATCGTCGTTGTATAGGATCCAGCGGTAGACGGCGCACCTGAGCCAGAGATCGTCAGGGAATACTGACCACTGCCGATATCACTCAAACTAATCCAGTTCAGATCTGCGGACAATGTAACAGTGTCACCGGGATTTGGATCAGATACCGCAATGGTCGCCGCACCCACGCTCGTACCCGGTGTCGCCGAAGGAGCGACTACGGAAATCGCTGCTAGTGAAGTCGCTTGATCGATAATAATCGACGGCTCAGCTGGCGCGGAGTTTGATGTACTGACTTCGTCTTCAGATTTCTCAGATGCAACCTCCTCCGCGGACACCTTTGTCTCTTCTTTGCTGTCATCTTCTGTCATGAGGAGCTTCCCGTCTTCACCAACTCGAGTAGCGGTCTCGTCAATCTGAACCTCTTGGTCAAGCATCGCGGACGCCTCATTCGTCGTAGAGTCAACCCCACGGTCACCAAACAAGTCTTGTTTCAATAGGTCGTCAAATGAAGCATTGGCTTGTTGATCCATTTCAAGGGGCTTTCCGTCGTCACCCAACGCCCTGCTTGTTGACCCAAGATTTGAGTCAGTCTTGGGCTGCCCGTTGGCGTCTAAATCAAGCGTCGGTTCACTGGGGGCAACGGGTTCCTGACCGACCTCGGAGTCAGCAACGACGGGCTTCGGGTTCCCATCTGCGTCCAGGTCCGCACCTGCGGAACCGGCAGCCGTGCTTGATTCGCTCTGCGCTGAGCTTTCTGCTGTCTCGGTGCTTTCTTTTGGGTTGCCATCTGCGTCCACGTCAGCCTCAGGGTCTGATTCGGTTTGCGTTGCTGTCTCGCCTTCTGCTTCTGCTTCTGCTTCTGCTTCTGCTTCTGCTTCTGCTTCTGCTTCTGCTTCTGCTTCTGCTTCTGCTTCTGCTTCTGCTTCTGCTTCTGCTTCTGCTTCTGCTTCTGTTTCTGCTTCTGCTTCTGCTTCTGCTTCTGCTTCTGCTTCTGCTTCTGCTTCTGCTTCTGCTTCTGTTTCTTCCTCGGCGTCCTCGTCGACAGCGAGCTGATCAAGCACGTTATCCACCTCATCAAGATCCACTCGCAGTGGTTCCGAGACCTCACCGTTTGCCGAGACCGAGACAGCGAATCCGGGGAGGTTGATACTCTGGGCGCAGCTCTCTGGGGCGTTTACCACGGGGGAGCCAGACATTCTGAGATCACCATCGGGGCCGATTTCAAATGCAGCGTTTCCTCCGCCACCGCCAGACACACAGTCGGCGGATAATGACATGACATCGACGGCCCCCGACAACAAAATAATGCTGGACTGATCCGGTTGTACGTTACCGATAACCTCAGTACCCCGGACCGCCACGACCACATCACCGACCTTGACCTTCATGTTGTTCGGGTTTTTCTTGGCGATCTTACCCGACACGAACCGAAAGGCGCCCTTACCGATACTCGCAGCAACCCGGCCTGATTTATCTTTCGGGGTGTACACAAACTCATCGATCGTGATCTCGGCGTTCTCACCGACACTGAAGGTGGACTGATCTCTCAGGAGGACCTGAAGCCGCGCACCGGCCTGGGTGATTACCGTGTCGTTGAGAAAGACCGGCTGGGATGCCTCCGCGGCCAGTTCCTGGTCGTCACGCACAATCGTGACGTTACCCTTGACCGCGGCAATGACGCCGGACTGTGGCGCGGCCGCCGCCTGATGAGCGAGACCGATAAGTACGATGCAAATAAGGACTCGAATGACCATCAGAACCTCAGCTTCACACCCAGCGAATACTCACTCGATTCCTTGGCGTAGTTGGGAATATTCGAATCAGCATCCCGCCAGACAAAACGAAAGCTCGGCTCAAGCGCGACCCCTTGCCAGAAGTTCTCAACAGTGCAGGCACCCCCGTATGTCCAATTGGTTTGGGTGACCCGCTTTGGCTTCGTACTGACAAAGGTGTTCGCTGCCTTTGCTTGGACCCATGACCGGTCTGCCGACAGGGTATTTGAACAATTATCGAATTTGTAGTTCAAAGCCATCGCCAGCGACTCTAAATCATTCGAGACCGATCGGTCCTTGGCGTTTGTATCGGACCACTTCCCGGTCACCGACCAACCGACCTGTTTAACTTGCCCTACCAGTGACAGGCCTATCACCACGGTCTCGCTCGAGTTGTTGGTATTGTTAGTGACACCCTCGAACTCTTGGTACATATTTTTCGAGTAGGCGACGTTACTGCCAACCACTAAGTTTTCGGTTAGTCCGGTCATCAGGCTCGCCGCCAGGCTCGCGAAGTTCGCATATGGCTGTCCATCTACCCGGGCCTGGATCGCACTGATCGACGAATCAATGATGGTTCCGTCGTCGATTTCTTTCATCGACGCCGAGCCGCCAACGGTGGATGTTCGAGACAGGTCCTCGTGATCGCTCTCGCGCCCTGATCCAAATCCCGTCACTGTGATAATCGTCGGTGTTTCATAGGGCAACTGGTACGACACTGAGCTGTCGAAACTGAGCTCATTAAACGAGACACTGAGATCCGGTTGTCCTGATTGAAGCGATAAGTCTCGGAACAACACCGTGCCGGTCGCGGTGCGGCCCAGCGCGTTATTTGAAACACCCGCGGTCAGACCGACCGAGTGACGCCAGGTAATGGGGCTCAATACGTCCTCAATTTGAGACACGTAGCTGAGCGCCTTCTCACGCATCTCAGGCGCCAAGCCCTCATCAGCGAGCAGCTTGTTCAGAATATTCCGGGCCTCAGGAAGCTTACCCAGCTTGATCTGCGTCTCCGCCATCAAAATTTTTGCAAACTTCGACTCTGGATCCACTAGCAGAATCCGCTCGAGTGTGACCTCGGCTCCCTCGAGGTCACCCGACGCCACCTGTTCCTTGAAGTACTCGAGGTTGAGATTCAGGTTGGTCGGGTCGTTAAAAATCTGCTCAGCTAGATAGTCGAGCTGGGTGTCAAAATCCTCACGCGACAGCGTATCGGCGACTTGAATGTCTACCGGCTCGCTGGCCGTTTCTGGCAGCACCTCACGCGGCCGCTTGAGACCCTTGACCACCCTAAAATCCTCGGTCGGCTGCTTTGGTCGAAGGAGCGCAAGAGTTAGGCGGTGGTCATTGGCCAAGGCGGGCTCGTTTGTTTCATCGAGGAGCGAGATTAACTCTGACCGAATTTCTGTATCGCTTGGATTGCGGTCAAGAATCCGCTTAGCGATCAGCGCCGACAGACTCAGATCCTCGACAGATCTTTTCGCCAAGAAATCTTTCCTAACCTTGGCGTAATCTATCTTTTCGTTGGCTCGGTTTTGTGAAACCAAGCTCGAATACAGTTGGATCTGATAGTACGCAGACAACGTGTCTAGGGCTCTGAGGGCATCCGACTGCAGCGCTTGGTCTGCCGTAAGAATCTGGTCGATGAGCAGGTGCCTGGCGCTCTGTGCGATCAATGTCGCTGACAGCTGCGATTGCTCAACTGGCTGGTATCGCCGTGACTCAGATTCATCTAGAAGGGTTTGTACAACGACATGATCGATACGCGACCACGAATCTTCCGCACGTTTATTTGCAGCCATCAGCCCCCAAACAACGGACCCCGAGAGACGAGCGTTGCGGTCAAGTATGACCTGAAGCAGTTTTTCGTTGCCGATGGTCTCTTTTGGCAGCTCGTCGATTCTATTTAACTCACGGGCGAGAAACGCGGCCTGAGGCTCAGTGAGCGCGGACGATGTTTCGGCAATGGTAACAGTCGACATCAGAGCAGCGGTAACTCCGGACCAGAAAACTCGCCTGGACTGAGACACACAAGACTTGAAGAGCACGCCGATCAAACCACCCATTTATCAGTTCGCCAACATCGTATCACTAAAGTTGGATTTTAATGGAATTATCAATTAGATAAGAAGTTTATTTCTTTTGTATGGGCCACCTCAAGATCGAGACTGTGTCTCAAAAATCAAAAGCTACAACGCTCTGAATAGAAAAATAAAAAAGCTCGGAACACTGAGTGTCCGAGCTTCTCGATCGATAACTGCGGGTTAGTATTGAGACCAGCGACGCTCGACCGTCAGACCATAGCTATTGGCCTTCACATCATAGGTGGGGTTGTTTGAATCAGTCTGACTGTTCTTGTAGCCGAACGTGAAGCTCCAGTCTTTGAGAGGTTCATAGAACACATCACCAGACACCGTATAGTTGGCAGTGAGTGTCGTGCTTGTATCTTCTCTTTTATAGTTCTGGAAACTGTATTTGTTGTCTTTGGAGGAACTCGAATACTTCAGAGTGGTTCGATGTCCAGCCTTCCAAATCGTAATTAAAGTACATGAGGCACCGAAATCGGTCCGTCAGCTCACATCGAATACAGTCACAACATGCAGAAGTCGAGTTTAGTGGAATATAATCAAGACTTTGATGCATGGACGGTATCAATAAACTGGGCCATTTAAATCAATAGTTCCTAAGCCAAGTCGCCCCAGAAAATTTCTAACACCGCATTGAAATGTCACGGATCTCGATCAATTTCATTGCGTGAAGAGCTTTAAGGCATCTCACAAAATTCGCGAATAAAGGAAATATCGACTGGGATATCCTCAGATGACAGTGTCACAGACGGATCACTTGCCATACCGCCAAACTCTGCATAATAGCCATTGACGTTATATTGTCTGGCCGTGGCATCGTTCGAATTTGTTCGTTCATTGGGCAAATCATTCCAAAGACCCATCCCATATTGATCACCGGTGATTTGCAAGTAATCTTCATCATTGGAATTATCTGGCTGCACAAAATGATCAAGACA
>Ga0209138_1000434_pt1 | contig 41526 bp, 39 predicted proteins | sample SaaInl3SG_22_DNA_FD_184645 | JGI IMG/M metagenome (GOLD analysis project Ga0209138, IMG submission 184645) | Marine microbial communities from expanding oxygen minimum zones in the Saanich Inlet - ESP_153SG_22_DNA (SPAdes) (version 2) | ecosystem: Environmental > Aquatic > Marine > Intertidal...
CCTGTAAAAGTATTAGAGATTTCAGAGGACGTATATGAGTAATTAACTGTTGTTAATGGAGGTTTATCTAATCCAATGAGACTTTTTTGCTGTTGTGTTTACTAAAATAAGCACAACAGCAAAAAAAATCACAATACTAGGCATTATTAAACCCTGAACTAATCCAAAAACACCAACAGCATCAATCATGAAAAAACTGTGTATATTTTGTAAAAATATACCGGCAAATGATACCTGAAATAAATAAACACTTATTTTCTTCTTGAATAACATACAAATGGATCCTAATAAGCCACACCAAACGGCTAATGCAAAAGCTCCATTAACCCAAACAGGGGTGTTGTATATAATGTCTATTTGCGCTTGAGGAAGTTCACTGATCATTTCATCAGTCATATAAACATGAATTAGGTAGGCCCCAACGCCTAAAAAATTCCAAACTAATGCAATAATTCCTAGTATTGTAAACCACATGGGGGCTTGTTTTTTTTCGATAGATTTCATAGGCATTACTATTTGGTCATTATTAAATCTAGTTATTATTTCTCAATTTCAATAAATATGGTATTTAATCTAGTATAGAGTGCTGTTCATGGATTATTTTATAAATTTAAATGACATTAACAAGGCATGAAAAAGAAGAAATATTATTATTTAGTGAGGGTCTCTTACTTAGGGTTTAGGTACAGCGGTTGGCAAAAGCAACCTGGATACAAAACCATAGAGGGAATGCTCACAAGGACCATTAAGTTTGTGTTAGGAGAGGAGCGGTCTTTTAAAATACTAGGGGCAGGAAGAACAGATGCAAAAGTGTCTTCTATTGATGGTGCCTTTGAATTATTTATAGACCATGAGCCACTTGAAAATTTAGATCAATTATTGAATGCCTTTAATTTAAATTTACCAGCAGACATACGTATAGAGTCTATTGAAGAGGTGGCCAATAAGTTTAATATCATTCACTCTGCAAAAGAAAAAACCTATTGCTATCTTTTTTCATTTGGATCTAAAGCACACCCTTTTTGTGCTCCAATTATGGCGAACTATCCGGAGCAATTAAATATAACGCTCATGCAGGAGGCGGCAAAATTATTTGTAGGTACCCACGACTTTAAAAATTTTACCGCTAGAAAGGACAAAAAAAAGTCTCAAACCTTGAGAACTGTATCATCTTGTGAGTTAAAATTAAATACAACTATTGTGGCAAGTTTCTTTCCAAAAGACTCTTATGTATTAGAAGTTAGGGGCAAAGGATTCTTGCGGTACCAGATAAGATTAATGATGGGCGCCCTAGTTTGTTTGGGGAGGAATGAAATTGATTTAGATGGGTTAAAAAAAATGTTAAACAGTGATTTGGATGATTTTATTCCATATGTAGCCGCTGGCTCAGGACTGCATCTCAAAGAATTATTATTCGATAATTCTCTGTATAATGAAAGTTAAATAGTACCTTATATTAAATTATCATGATGACTTTTCCTTCCTTTCACAAAAAATCTAGGCGATATTCAAAATTAGGATTAGCTCCTGGAACCGTAAAATATATTGGAGACAGAAAGGATGGGAGACAAATAGTATCACTAGTCGAGTTTGATAAAGACCATTGTAATTCTATGGTTCTTGATACAAATATGGCTGTTGAGTCGTTTTTTCTGAAAGAATCAGAATCTCAATGGCTCAATATTGTAGGTCTTACAAATGAAACTTTTATAAGAACATTTGGAAATTCTTTAAATCTCAATTTACTCACCTTAGAGAGTGTAGTAGACACGCATCAAAGACCTAAAATAGATGACTTTGATCACTATTTATTTGGGGTGTTTAAGATGGTTTATTTTGATGATCACGCTTCTCTAAAATACGAACATTTAGCAATGGTGCTTTTGGAGGGTAAACTAATTACTTTCCAAGAGGAAGAGGAGGATGTTTTTAATGGTGTAAGGACAAGGCTTTCTCAAGAAGCCTCTAGAATTAGACAGCGTGGAGCAGATTATTTGTTTTTTGCATTGTTAGATGCTGTAGTAGATCATTATTTTATTGCTTTAGAGCAATTGGGATTGAGATTAGACCAGCTAGAAGACATGGTATATCATAATTCAGAGGCTTCACAAGGGCAGGAAATTCAGAAGCTAAAAAAAGAAATACTCAAACTTAGACAGCATATTTATCCCTCAAAAGATTTGGTCCAAAAACTGCTGCACTCTTCACACCCTTTAATTACAGAAGAGACCAAAGTATTCTTAAGAGACTTATCCGACCAATGTGCAGAAATAAACGAAACACTTCAACTATATAGAGAAATGAGCACCAATCTCATGGAATTACATATGAGTACAATGGGAAACAAAATGAATGAAGTAATGAAAGTGCTTACCATAATGGCGTCAATATTTATTCCGCTTACTTTTATAGCGGGAATATATGGAATGAATTTTGACCATATGCCTGAACTTCATTGGAAGTTTGGTTATCCTATGGTTTGGATTCTGATGGGCAGTTGTCTTATTGGAATGCTCTTGTATTTTAAAAAGAAAAAATGGATGTAGCATTTGTGATTATGAGTTAATACGCTCTAGTATGTTAAAGTGAGACATTTAAAAAAACCTTAATAATGAAAATTTCAAAAGATTGTTTAAAATTCCTTAACGAATTGAGCTTGAATAATAATAGGGATTGGTTTGAGGCGAATAAAGCGACTTTTAAATCGCATCAATCAGAGGTTAAAGCTGTTTTAGAGCGTGTCAAAGAGGGTCTGTCCGAGACGGATATTATAGAAAAACTCAAGATGTTCAGAATATACCGAGATGTTCGTTTTTCTAAAGACAAAACGCCCTACAAAGATTATTTTTCAGGGTCTTTGTCTCGTATGGGGCAATCTCTTAGGGGTGGATATTATATTCATTTAAAGCCTGGAGATGCTTTCCTAGCTGTAGGATTCTGGGACCCAAATAAGGAAGATTTGTTTAGAATTAGAAAGGAAATTGAAACAGATGCCAGTGATTTTCACGAACTCTTGAACAATAAGTCTTTTAAAAATATCTGGGGCAATTTTCAAGGAGACGCACTCAAAACGGCCCCAAAAGGATTTTCTAAAGAACATCCTGAAATTGGCTTACTGAGAAGAAAAAACTTTGTTTTTATTCATCCTCTAAAAGATTCAGACATTTGCTCTGAAAATTTTATAACTAATACTGTAAAGGCCTTTGAGGTGTCTAGACCATTTTTAGATCTGATGAGTGACATTTTAACAACAGATTTAAACGGAGAACCTTTGTTGTAGTTTATGGGTTTTCAAATAGCTGTATCTGTGAGTGATAGCGCTGTATGAGCATTTGCATCATTCTCTTATTGAGTTTGGAGGCATTTTTCTGATACAATGCATACTCTTCCACACTAAACTGACCAATGATCATTCCTTTTAGAGCATTGCGGAATTTTACATCTTTTTGTACTGCATTCTCAATGTATGAAAGACGTTTCTCAAGTGAGAATGTATAAAAGGTGTTTTTGTGCTTAAAGAAATAATACTTAAGTACTTGTATTAAAAGATCATTTTGAAATTTTAATACAGGCCTGAGAATTTTATTTTGGAAGTGAATTTCACTCTCAATATCATCAGATGGAATACTATTTATTTCAGGTCTTATAGAAGTTATAAGTGTAGACCTTTCGCTCATAAAAACTAAAATTTAAGAATTCAATTCTGTGGATATTACTTGAACTTCATCTAATACTCTTAGTAAGTTTTCTCCCCAAAGTTTATTGATTTGCTCTTGAGTATAGCCCCTTTTTACAAGTTCTGCAGTGACATTTTTAGTTTCAGAAGCATCTGACCATCCTGCAATACCCCCACCACCGTCAAAATCTGAACTAATACCCACATGATCAATACCAATAAGGTTTACCATATAGTCTATGTGATTTACAAAATCTACTACTGAAACTGCTTCAGGAGCATTAGGATCTTGTGCTAACATTTCTTTTCCCTTAGCTAAAACTTTGGGATATATTTCCATGAATGTGGCTCTTTGTTCAATAGACAAAGAGGAAAATTCACTTCTTTCATACCATTCAAATCCCATTTCATTTGCTATAGATGCGTATAGCTCTTTAGCATAATTATTTCTAGCTTCGTGTTTTTCAGTATTTAGATATGAAGAAAAAGCCACGGTTTGTACCACCCCGCCATTTTCTTTTAATAGTAATAATTGTTCGTCGTCTAAATTTCTTGAATGATCACACAAAGCTCTAGCAGATGAGTGAGATGCTATAATAGGGGCTTTTGAAAGCGCTATCATTTGTTTCATGGCTTCTTTAGATGGATGAGAAATATCTATCATAATTCCAAGTCTGTTCATCTCAGCAACGGCCTCTTTTCCAAATTCACTTAAGCCATTGTGAAGCCAAATACTGTCTTTCTCTCCTGTGTTAGAGTCAGAAAATTGGCTGTGACCATTATGGGACAATGAGATATACCTTGCGCCTAAATTGTAATATGTTTCAAAGTTTTCTATATCTAATCCAATTGGGTAGGCATTTTCTACACCGATCATAGCTACTTTTTTTCCAGAGTTAATAAGAGTCCTTACTTCTTTTGATGTAGTCGCTAACCCAATTTTTTCTGGTGCTAATTCTTTAGTGAGTTTTTGAATAGCAGAAAATTTATCTAAGGCATTTATTTTTGCATTTTCATATCCCTCTTCTGTTAATTCATCCTGTCCAGTGTAGACAATTAACCAACTCACATCTAAACCACCTTCATTCATCTTTGGAAGATTAACCTGGGTGTCTAATCTTTGCGTATAATTAATACTATCGGTAAAATTAGCCGTGTTAATATCGTTGTGCGTATCTATAGTAATGGCCTCAGCGTGTATTCTGTCTATTTTATCTTCTAGGCTTTCTGTTTCTTTTGGGGCATTTTTACATGAGCCTAAAGCAATTAATCCTAAAATAAAAAAAGTTGGTTTCATAAGTGTGGGTATTTAGCTATCCAAGATAGGTTTTTAATAATTTATTTTTGGAACTATGTCTTAATTTTCTAATGGCTTTCTCTCTAATTTGTCTGACTCTTTCTCTAGTAAGGTCAAAGGTTAAGCCAATTTCTGCTAAGGTCATTGGAGGTTGTTCTCCTATTCCATAAAAAAGTTTAATAACATCTGCTTCTCTAGGAGAAAGCGTATCTAATGCTCTTGTAATTTCAGTGTGCAATGAGCTTTGGAGCAGTGCTTGATCAGGTCTAGGTGAGTCTCCATAATCTAAAACATCATATAAACTTGAATTTTCTCCATCGATCAATGGAGCGTCCATAGAGACATGTCTTCCTGAGTTTTTAAGCGACTGTTTTACATCACTTACAGTCATTTCAAGTTCTTTGGCAATTTCTTCTGGGGAAGGAGGGCGTTGGTGTGCTTGCTCCAAATAAGAAAAAGCCTTGTTTATTTTATTGATGGAACCAATTTTATTTAAAGGCAATCTAACAATTCTTGCTTGTTCTGCCAATGCTTGTAAAATAGCCTGCCTAATCCACCAAACAGCATAAGATATAAACTTAAACCCCCTTGTTTCGTCAAAACGTTTTGCTGCTTTTACCAACCCAACATTTCCCTCGTTAATTAAATCTGGTAGGGTAAGTCCTTGGTTTTGGTATTGTTTTGCAACAGAAACAACGAATCTGAGATTTGCTGTAGTGAGTCTCTCTAGAGCCACTGCATCTCCAGCTTTGATTCTTTGAGCTAATTCAACTTCTTCCTGAGCATTGATCAGGTCTATTTTGCTAATATCTTGTAGGTACTTATCTAAGGATTTGGATTCTCTATTGGTAACCTGTTTTACTATTTTAAGCTGCCTCATCTAGGAGTTTTTCTTTTGGGAATTTTATTAAGCTTCATATTACGCATTTTAATAGATTTCACCAAAATTCGAAGCTCAAAACACTTGGCTTTTAAGAAAACTTTAAGTTTTTAGCCGCTATATTTATAATTGATTACACGATTTAGACAATCATTTGTACTTTTATTTTTTGGAACAACACATATGAGTAAAAAATTACTACAAAAACACCTATTTGAATTGCAAAAGGAGCATTTGGAATTAATGGTCCTAGACCTTTATGACAAATTTCCTGAGGTAAAAACATATTTTAATTTTGTGTTTAACCCCAACGAAAAAAAACTGTTAGAACAAGCAAGAATCAAGGTAGCTAGTGAGTTCTTTCCTTTAAAAAGGAAACGACCAAAAGCTAGAAGGTCAGTTGCTCAGAAGTATATAAAGCATTTCAAGACGCTTGGCATGTCTCCAGAATTAATTGTAGAGTTTATGTGGTTTAACATAGGAATAATGCACACATTTTGTGAGGAAAGGCCCCAGCGATTACCATTTTTTAAAAGTTTTTGTAATTTTTACAAAGAGGCCCTTCAACTAACCAGTTATCATGGAATAGTCCCCTTGTATAAAACACAAATCTTAGCAATTTACCACTCAAGTAAAGATTGGGAAAATGCCTATGATTTTGAAATGAGTTTGCAAACTATAGAAGATTAAGCATCCTAAAATTTATTCGTACAATATACTTTAAACTACCCTATGGCAATATTACTGATCAGACAAGATGGAAAGACCTCCCAATGGTTAAACGCATTTAAATCTCAAGCGAGTCAAATTGAATGTTTTGATTATAATCAACCACATCCAAAAGAAAGAATTACAATGGCATTGGTGTGGAAACAGCCCCACGGATTATTTGAGCAATACAAAAATTTAAAATGTGTAGCTTCTATGGGCGCAGGAGTAGACTTTATTTTCGAAGATCCTTCTTTTCGTCAAGAATTGTTAATGACTAGGGTAGTAGACCCTTTATTGATAACAGATATGGAAGAGTTCGTTACAGCGCAAGTATATGCTCATATGAAGGGATTGTATCAATATCATTCACAACAATCTTTATCACTTTGGAAGCAAAATCCATATTTTAGAAAGAAAGATATCACGATTGGCATCATGGGAATGGGTGTATTGGGATCTGCCACAGCGAAAGCATTAGCAATTCAAGGTTTTAGTGTTTTAGGATGGTCTAATTCTAAAAAACAAATAGAAGGAATCACAACCTATGAAAAAGTAGATTTGGATTTATTTTTGGAAAAAACCAATGTTTTGGTGTGTTTACTACCACTAACACCAGATACAAATGGAATTTTAAATGAATCTCTTTTCTCAAAATTACCCCGTGGAGCATATCTAATTCATGTGGCAAGAGGACCACATTTGATAGGTGAGGATTTAATCCAAAGTATAGACAAAGGACATATGTGCGGTGCCGCAATAGATGTTTTTCCAACGGAGCCATTGGATACAAAAAGCCCCTTTTGGGGTCATTCAAAAATTCATATTACCCCTCATTGCGCAAGTATTTCTAGTCCAGAATCTGTCGTTACTCAAATAATAGCTAATTATAACAGATTAACGAGCCACCAACCGCTTTTAAATCAAGTAGATACTTTAAAGGGATATTAATTTAATCTTTTTCGGTGATTCCTTATGCTTAGCGGTAAAAATCTGTTAATTTTGTACGTTTGATTTTTTAGAGAAATCTTAAAAATCATTTTACAAAAACCATTAAAAAACACTACTACTTGTCTGTTTCAACGAAATTTTCTGAGAAAACACTTTACGATTACCAACAAAATGATCTAGATACCATTTTTGACTATCTGGACAGCGCTCCTACTGATACTAACTTGTTATATCAGTTACCGACTGGTGGTGGTAAAACAGTAGTTTTTTCTGAAATAGCAAAAAGATATATCGCTACTAAGGGTAAAAAGGTAGTTGTTCTCACCCACAGAATTGAGTTAAGCACGCAAACATCTAAAATGTTAGAGGGATTTGGGGTTCATAATAAAATCATCAACTCTGATGTGAAGTCTCTCGAAGACCAAGAAGATTACAGTTGTTTTGTAGCTATGGTAGAGACGCTAAACAACAGACTTCAAGAGGAAAAAGTAAGTTTAGATAATATTGGATTGGTGATTATAGATGAGGCACATTATAACTCATTTAGAAAACTGATGAAGTTTTTTAAACACGCTGTTATATTAGGAGTTACTGCAACGCCACTCAGTTCAAATATTAAGCTCCCAATGAAAGACCACTACAAGAAACTTATTGTAGGAGAGTCTATTACCTCTTTAATTGATAAAAAATTTCTAGCACAGGCGCATTTGTATAACAAAAATGTAAGCTTAAAAACATTAAAATTAGGGATCAATGGAGACTATACCGTAAAATCTTCAGATGCATTTTACGGCAACCACTCCATGTTATCACAATTGCTTGAGGCATATGAAGAAATAGCCTTAGGCTCAAAAACCCTGATTTTTAATAATGGTATAAACACGTCTAAATACGTCTATGAGACTTTTAAAAAAGCTGGGCATGACATTAGACACTTAGATAATAAAAATAGTGCTTCTGAGCGAAAGGAAATATTAGAATGGTTTTCTCAAACGCCCAATGCCATTTTAACATCAGTGAGTATTTTAACGACCGGATTTGATGAACCTAGCGTAGAGACTATTATTTTAAATAGGGCCACCAGATCATTGACCTTATACTTTCAAATGATTGGTAGAGGATCGAGAATATTGGATAATAAATCTCATTTCAATGTAATAGACATGGGTAACAATATTGCTAGGTTTGGTCCATGGAATGCACCAATTGATTGGCAAGAGATCTTCCATTTCCCTGATTTTTACCTAGAAAATATTAAAAATGACGAGGATATTGAAAGAGAATTTGTTTATGAGATGCCTTTTGGTTTAAAGCAAAAATTCAAAAAATCTAGTGTACTTCAATTTGACGTAAAAGCAGTGTATAAAGAGGTGTTTGCACAAGGTTTAAAGTCAAAGGAAGTCTTAGATAGAAGTATCTCACAACACGCTCAAATTTGTTTTGAGAATAGTGAAGATGTGTTTGACGCTCGAATGTTAGCCAAATTGCTCAAAGAAGAAATTGCCTACAGAATAAGACTCTATTCCTATTGTATTATGAATAATACAAAAAACTACAAAGAGTGGTTGGAGGAAGACTATGAGAGAAAATTAAGGCTCAAAATATCTCAGATGTTTGCCAAAAAAATGTAAGATTCATAGGTATTTTGCAGCGGAGAACTTTTTGAAATCAAGCGGAGAACTTTTTCAAATCAACAGGACTTCATTGCACTAAAAATGCTGTAAATTCGTTTTAATATGAACAAAAAGCTCCTCTGTATTAGCACTAATTGGCCTGAAGCCAATGCTACTGCTGCTGGCGTTCGTATGCATGAGTTACTAGCTATTTTTATATCTCAACAATTTGAAATTACTTTTGCAGCTACTAGTAAACATTTAGACGGGCTACATGTCTTAAAAGAAAAAGGTATTACTACCCAACAAATTCTTGTGAATGACCCTTCTTTTGATCTTTTACTAGAAGAAACTGCACCAGATGTAGTTCTTTTCGACAGATTTATATCAGAGGAACAATTTGGTTGGCGGGTTCGCGATATACTACCCAAAGCCCTTACAATTCTAGATACAGAAGACCTACATTGTTTAAGAGCACTAAGGGAGGAACAAACCACATCTTACATTAAAAAACATAAAGACACACCCTACTCATTATTTGATCAAACAACAGACTTAGATGAATTAAATTCAAGAGGGCTGACCAAAAGAGAATTGGCCAGTATATTTAGGTGTGATCTAAATTTGGTCGTTTCTTCATTTGAAATGACTGTGTTGGTAGATCATTTTAAAGTTCCCCCTCATTTGTGTTTATTATTACCCATCACTTATCCTAAGCAACATTTACAAGCCCATAGGGCAAGTGCAGATTACCACAAAAGATCAGGTTATTTTTTTATTGGTAATGGACTTCATAAGCCCAATATAGACGCTATAAAGTGTTTGTATTTCAGTATTTGGCCACTGATCAAAAAACAACACAAATTGGCAGAGATCTATATCTATGGAGCCTACTTGCCCCAGCAAATCCAGGAACTCCACAAGCCCAATATTGGGTTTCACATTCTCGGTGAAGTGAAAGATGTTAAATCGCCTTTTACCAAACATAGGGTCAATCTAGTTCCGCTGAGATTTGGCGCTGGAATTAAAGGGAAAATATTAGAAGGATTTGTTTACGGCTGCCCTCACATTACAACATCTATAGGAAAAGAGGGAATGGATTACACCGTGAATTGGCCTGGTAAAGTTGCCCATAAAAGTGCGGAATTTGCACAAATGGCAGTAGCGCTATATCAGGATAAAGTTCAATGGCAAACACTTAAAAGCGAAGGATACGAATTAATAGATCAGTCATTTGAACGCAGTGTTTATGAAATTAAGTTCTTGGAATGCCTCACTCAAATATCCAATAGTTTAGCAGAGCACAGGGCCAAAAATTTCATTGGAATGCTATTGCAAGAACAGCAATTCCAGGCCTCAAAATATATGTCATTATGGATCACAGAAAAAAACAAGAATACGTAACTTGCTAAAAAAATCAACCATGGAAAATATTGTTTGGACAGAAGTAAAGAAATACGAAGACATTACTTACAAAAAATCTAATGGCGTCGCTAGAATAGCGTTTAACAGACCAGAAGTAAGAAATGCTTTTAGACCTAAAACAACTTCTGAATTATACGATGCATTTTATGACGCTCATGAAGATCCATCCATTGGTGTAGTATTACTGACTGGCGAAGGACCTTCCCCGAAGGACGGTGTATTTTCTTTTTGTAGTGGGGGAGACCAAAGAGCTAGGGGGCATAAAGGATACGTTGGTGAAGATGGTAACCACCGTCTAAATATACTCGAAGTACAAAGATTAATACGTTTTATGCCAAAGGTAGTTATTGCTGTAGTTCCGGGCTGGGCAGTAGGAGGAGGGCACAGTCTTCACGTGGTATGTGACCTTACTCTTGCCAGTAAAGAGCATGCTATATTTAAACAAACTGACGCAGACGTTACCAGTTTTGACGGAGGCTACGGATCTGCCTATTTGGCTAAAATGGTGGGGCAGAAAAAAGCCAGAGAAATTTTCTTTCTAGGAAGGAACTACAACGCACAAGAAGCCTTTGATATGGGCATGGTGAATGCTGTTATTCCTCACGATGCACTTGAATCTACCGCATATGAATGGGCACAAGAGATCCTTGCAAAGTCTCCAACAAGCATTAAGATGTTAAAATTTGCCATGAATCTTACAGACGACGGTATGGTAGGACAGCAAGTATTTGCAGGAGAAGCCACTAGATTGGCTTATATGACAGATGAAGCCAAAGAAGGTAGAAATGCCTTTTTGGAAAAGAGACCGCCAAACTTTGACAAGGACAGTTATATCGCCTAAAATTGATTGATGTACTATTCAACAGCTGCCACTATGGCTGCAATAAAATCATTGGCTCGGTAATCTGGACGCTCTCCTAAACCAGTCCTTACGATCACCAAGTCCTTAGAAGGAATTATATAAACATGTTGTCCATCATGTCCATTAGCACTGTAGAGATCTCTAGGAACATCTTTTAAGTGCCCGTCCGCATTGAGCCAAAAATGAGCGCCATATGATCCATTAGAAGCCTCTGTAGGAGTGCTAATGTAATTCACCCAGCTATCACTAAAAATTCTAGAACCATCCCAAACCCCGTTTTGCAGGTACAGTAAACCGAATCTAGCCCAATCTCTTGTGCTGGCCCATCCGTAGGAGGAACCAACAAAAGTTTGCGCCATATCAGTTTCAATCACCATGGAATGCATTCCAATTTTATCGATTAATTGTGAGTAAGGGAAATCTAAGTATTGCTGGGCGTCTGAACTAAATGATTTAAGGTATTTAGATAAAATATTCGTAGTCCCTGAAGAATACGACCAAATGTTACCTGGTTTTGCTATGCTAGGCCTATCAATAGCCACCTGTGCCATATCTGACTCATTAAACAACATATTGGTCACATCTGAAATGACCGAATAATCCTCTTCAAAAGCCAAGCCGCTTTGCATTCTCAATAAATCATCAATGCTAATAAGAGCCCTTTCATCATTGGCCCAATCTTTCAAAGCCACAGGATCGCTCACTTTTAAATTGCCCTGGTATTCTAGAATTCCATAAATTGTTGCAATGATACTTTTGGTCATAGACCAGCCAAGAACGGGCGTATCTGGACCAAACCCATCTATGTATTTCTCCCCGATAAGTTGCCCTTTATACAGTACGAGTGCAGACCTTGATTTCTGAATATGGTTGTCTTCAAAAACGAGCGCTAAGGCATCTTGAATGGCTGAGTAATCCACAGTAGGCAACACGGTATCTAGTGGTGCTAAATGCCCTATTGGATAGGGTTTTTCAATGGGTGTTAGATTTCTTCTAGGTATTAAAAAATTATCCAAATCAGAAGGAGAAACCCCTTTAGGCAAAAGAATAGCTCCCAAGCCTTCTTTGTATATGGCTTCGCGTTTTTGTAAACCAAAAACGCGCGCCGATGCTATTTTCATTGGATAATCCAACTCATTTGTAGCCAATTTAATGTTGGGGATATTGTTGTCATTTGCCTCGATATAGCTTTTAGAATGGCCTGAAATAAAAGCTGAACTGGCTATATACTTTGAACTGTAGCCTGAAATGAGTGTTAGTTTGGGATAATTAAAACCAATAGCGATAACAACCAATAAAAATAAAATTCCAGCAATCCTTTTAAACCATTTCATCTCAGTAATATTTAATACCCTAAAATAGTGAAATAGCTTAGACTAATCTCTTTTTATCCAAATTTTATCAGGACCAATAGTACAAGTTGCCAAGTACTCAAAGCGGCATTGGGTAGGAGGGATTAGCGATAAAAAATCATTGCCTTGCTTGTCTGAATAAAGGAAGTAAGTTTCTCCTATGATGGGCTCAAAACTAAATTTTGAACTGTAAATCCTCTTGTTAAAGTCATAGGAATCCATCATTTGAGCGTACTGCTCCTTTAAAGCGTTAAACTGGGCTTTAAACTCATGATTGACTGTTTGGACTTGCGTATTTTTCCAACTGCTTACATCTGGTGCAGTAATCTGTGGAGCACCAACACCCGTAGCATAGGGTAAAATATGGGCGTTGTATTGCTGTTTGTCCTTGTCATAAACAACAGCATCTGGTTTTTTTGATTCTTTCATAGCCCTACAAAAGTACAATAAGTCAAGTCAATTATAAAGTCTTAAGGGAATATTCAAATAGATCTTATATCAAATTATTTGTAGCTTTATAACATAAAAACAATTCGCATGCGGTTATTACTATGTTTTATTGGATTACTTTTTTTAAATTCTTGTGCCATAACAGTTCCAATTGTAGACAAACCCATAGTTTTTAAGGAACAACGAAAAAAACTTACTAGGGAATACTTAGAGAATAGATATGGAATAACACAGGAAAATATTCAAATAAATCCCAAAATGATTGTGGTGCATTGGACAGCAATTCCAACGCTTGAAAAATCATTCGATGCATTTTACAATGAATCTCTTCCCAATTGGAGGCCGGAACTAGTGAATCAAAGCGCCCTAAATGTGTCTGCTCAATTTCTAGTAGATCTAGATGGCACTATTTATAGACTTATGCCAGAAAACCACATGGCCAGACATGTTATAGGGTTAAACCATGCCGCTATAGGTATTGAAAATGTTGGGGGCACAAAAGAAACACCACTGACAAAAGCGCAATTAAAATCTAATATAAAATTAATTAAATACTTGAAAACAAAGTACGCAATTAACTATCTTATAGGTCATTATGAATATACTCTATTTGAAAAACATCCCCTTTGGAAGGAAGTAGACGAGGGGTATAGAACACAGAAAACCGACCCTGGAGAAGCCTTTATGGCAAAAATCAGAAGGGCTACGGCAAAGTTAAAGTTTAAGACCAATCCTTCTCTTGTTCCATAATTATTTATTGAATATAACAGATCAATACTTAGTACAAAAACAGCATCCAAACTATTTATCCATGAGTTCACCCAACAGATCAGCTTTTTTTATTCCCTTATTGTTACTTTTTGTTTCTATGACAGCCTTGGCACAAGACCAATTGGTCAATGATTTGGTATCACAGTATGAAAACTTTAAAGAAACTTCCTTAAATAAAAGAAGGATTAAACATAAAGACCTTCAACCTCTTATCGAAAAATACAAAAATCAAGCTGGAATAACAGTCACTAAAGTAGGGGAGTCCATAGAGGGAAGAAGCCTATCTTTATTGAGCTTAGGAAGTGGAGACACTGATGTTTTTCTCTGGTCTCAAATGCATGGAGATGAGCCTACAGCCACCCAAGCAATTTTTGACATATTAAATTACTTTTCATCAGAGCAAAAAAACAACGCCCAAAAATTACTTTTAAAGAAATTGAGGTTTCATTTTTTACCTATGCTTAATCCAGATGGTGCTGAAGTTTTTACCAGAAGGAATGCCTTAGGGATAGATATTAACAGAGATGCATTGGACTTGGCATCGCCCGAAGGGCGAACTTTGAAAAGGGTTAGAGATAGTTTAGAAGCAGATTTTGGGTTTAACTTACACGACCAAAGTAAGTATTACAATGCAGAAAGGACTGATAAACCAGCGACCCTGTCTTACTTGGCGCCTGCTTATAATTATGAAAAAGATATTAATGAGGTCAGGGGGAACGCCATGAAAGTAATTGTGCTCATGAATGCATTGGTTCAAGGTTTTGCACCAGGTCAGGTGGGGCGTTACAATGATGATTTTGAGCCCAGAGCATTTGGAGATAACATTCAAAAATGGGGTACTTCTGCTATCTTAATTGAGTCTGGTGGTTTTTTAAACGATGCAGAGAAACAAAAAATAAGACAATTGAATTACGTCTCTATTTTAGCAGCTCTTTATAGTATAGCTACAAAATCATATGAAAAAATTGATTTGGCTGACTATGAGAAAATTCCTCAAAATGACCGAAAATTATTTGATCTTAAAATAGAAGATGTTCAGTATGAATTGTTAGGAAACACCTATACCTTAGATATTGGAGTTCATTATTTAGAGGTAGACAACGCCTCTCATTCTAATTTCTATACCAAGGCTCAAATTATGGATTTGGGCGACTTATCTACCTATTATGGGTACAAAACATTTCCTGCCAATGGGTATAAAATTATCCCAGGGAAAATATACCATCCAAAAGATGGCGTACTTCCAACAAAAGAAAAGGCGTATGAATTACTGAAAAAAGGCTATGTATATTGGCTTGGCGCACTAACCATGGAAGACAATGGATTTAATTTTCCCATGCAAGTGGTCAGTAAAAAATTTATGCTACCTGACTTTAGACTTTATGTAGGTTTAAACCCGAGTTTTTTACTGTCAAAAAATGGGGTGATTAGTCATGCGGTAGTAAATGGATATCTCATTGATTTGCAAAAGGAGTCCAGCCATTTTAGAAATGCTATTTTCTTGAGGTAATGGATATTATTACGCATTTTTAGATAAAATATGAGAGAACTGACGTATATTTGTAACCTATTGGACCTTTATTCATTTGGTTCTTAAAACTTATCAATCGAAATGGCGAGAGCGCAAGAAACCTTTAACAAAAAAGAGAAAGAGAAGAAACGTTTAAAAAAACGTGACGACAAACTAAAGAAGAAATTGGAACGAAAAGCTAATGCTGAGAAGCCTAATAGTTTAGAAGACATGTTGGTTTATGTAGATGAGAATGGTCATTTTACAGACACCCCTCCAGATCCTAGTTTAAAAGTTAAGGTAGACGCTGAGTCAATTGTTATTGGAATTCCTAAAAAAGAAGATAGGGATGAAGAAGAGGAAGATCCATTAAGAACTGGAAAAGTTTCTTTCTTTGACACATCTAAAGGTTTTGGTTTTATTATAGATGCCGTTTCTCAAGAAAAGCACTTTGTTCATGTAAGTGGTTTAATTGACGAGATCATGGAAAATGATAAAGTTAGCTTTGAATTAGAGCGTGGTCAAAAAGGAATGAATGCTGTTAAAGTTCAAAAGCAATAAATAGATTAATCTGTCTTAAAGATTTTATTTAAATATTAAAAAGTCCTGTAAACTTTATTTACAGGACTTTTTATATATAATAATGATACTTAATTACATGCCACCTTTTCTATTTGGAGATCTTGTAGCAGGCCACTCCATTTGTTTACCTGTTCTTTTACTTATGGGCAATACTATTTTTTCTCGAGAAGTCTTTTCGTTGTCCTCAGAAGCCATATAAGCTAGTATAGCTGTTAGAATTGCATTGTTTCTAACATCGTCAAAAACAATTTTGTCATAAGTATCTCTATTGGTATGCCAAGTATAATTCCAATAGGACCAGCTAAGGGAGCTTAAGCTGAATGCTGGTGCACCTGCAGCCACAAAAGAAGCGTAATCAGAGCCTCCTCCTCCTGGAGTACCAGGAAAATTAGTGTCAATGTGTTTTGTAATATCTTGGGGAACTTCATGAAGCCACCTGCCTATATAATCATAGGCATGAAGAAAACCTTGACCAGAAATATTTACCACCCTTCCTGTACCATTGTCCTGATTAAAAACAGCTTGTACTTGTGAAACAATCTCTGGATGATCTTCAACAAAAGCTCTAGAACCATTCAAACCTTGTTCCTCACTTCCCCAATGACCCACTAAAATAGTTCTCTTCGGGTTTGGCACTATCTTTTTTAGAATTCTCATGGCTTCCATCATAACAAGGGTACCGGTTCCGTTGTCCGTTGCACCTGTACCACCATCCCAAGAATCAAAGTGAGCAGATAGTATGACATATTCCTCTGGTTTCTCAGTTCCTTTAATTTCAGCAATGGTATTAAAAGTAGGTACTTCACCCAAATCTTTTGATTGTGCTACAATATTTAAAACAGGTTTTTCACCTCTTGCAGCCAATCTGTATACCATAGAATAATCTTCAAGCTCTAAGTCTACAGTGGGTATTTTTTTTGTTCTAGCACTGAATATTTTGCTCACACCAAAACCTTTAGACCAATAAGAACTCACTATCCCAGCTGCTCCAGCATTTTCTAAGGCTTCAATAATGGTTCTGGAGGAAAAACCTGTGTTTTTCATGTTTTCTCGCCATGCTTTAGTTGCAATTTCCCTTGCTGCTTTCATTTTGTCAAATGAAGCTTCTGTGGCAAATTCTTCCCAATTGTAGTCAGGTCTACCGGTAGCCTCTAATGGAGAAATCATGACCAATTTACCTTTAACACTAGGCAACCAAGATTGAAATTCTTCTGGATTGGTTACTAAGGGCAAGACTATAGCTTCTGCTGTAACACCTTTTTTTGAAGTAGATGGATTCCAGGCCAATTGAGTCCCCTGTAAACTTTGAACTCTTGGAGACAACATGTCTATATGTGTAATACCTCTTTCCCAGCCCCTCCAAGTACCATAAGCTTCATTTTTTGCTGAAATACCCCATTGACTGTATTTATCAACCGCCCAGTCATGAGCCTGTTTCATTTGTGGTGTTCCCACAAGTCTTGGTCCAATACCATCCATGAGTTCTTGTCCAAGAATTTCTAATTGAGAATTTTCATTGGCTTCACTGACTATACGTTCAATAACACTTTGGTCCTGAGACCAAGCACTGAAACTGCATGCAATGGCAATAACAGCTAAGTTTAAAAATTGTCTTTTCATTTTCTAATTTGGTTTATCGTGTGACTAAATATAACAAATAATGAAAGAGGAAATATTAAGCTAACTATTTATTGTTAAAACTAAAAAGATACAAGCTAGAAAATTAAGGCTTCAGGGTAGGGATCACTAGACCCATGGCATTAAAAAGATTTGCCTTATTACTTAAATACTTATTGTAAGTGCGGTTTAATTTAATTTTAGATTCTATGAGCTTTTGTTCCCTACTTATCACAACAAAAAGAGAACTTTCTCCTGCATTAAATTTTTGCTGCTCACCAGACAACAATTTACTGTAATTGCTGACTAATCCTGTGGATAGATCTAATTGTAACACAAGGGCTTGTTGTGCTTGAACATTTTGGGAAACCTTATTCTGAATTCGCACACTTTCATAATTAAAATCTAGTTGTGCATCTGATAGCTTTAGCGCTGTTATTTTTAAATCGCCTCTTTCTTTTCTTAAAAATAAGGGCAATTGTACCTTAACTCCAGCTTTGTATTGTTCTGTATTTAAAGGTGTTATTTGATCTAAATTACTTTGTAAAACATTAAAGTTTGCAGTAACATCTGGGAATAAACTGGCTCTTTTTAAGGAGCGATCTATTTTTAAAGCACCTACTTTGGCCTGTAAAATACTTAACTTCGGGTGTGTGGTTAAATAAAAATTGTCTAAGCCACCATTTTCTATTCCTAAAAATGCATCTATCTCGAGATCAGAGACACTCAAAGGGATTGAATTAGACGCTATTTCTAAGGGTATATTATCTTCTCCCCATAAATAATTAGATGCCTCTAGTCTTGCTTTAACAAGGCTTACTTCTGCTTCAGATAATGATAAAACTCTTTGTTGTACGTTGGTAAAAGATTCAACCGTATCTATCATAGCTATGTCTCCACTTAATGCGCGTTGCTTAACCCCTTCAAAACGTTGTGCTGCATTATCTCTGAACTGCTTATTTACTTGATAATTGTTATAGGCCAATAACCAATTAAAATAAGCCAATGATGCTTCTGTAACAAGATCATTGATTAACAGATCTCTTTCTGCTTGTGTTTGGGTTCTAATGATAGCCGCCTTTTTTAATGTGGCCATACGTTTGTTAATCCAAAGTCCTTCAGAGGCATCTAGACTTATTCCTGCAGAATACAATCCATCTGAGGGCAATTTATCTTCAGGATTTAAAAAAACACCATCATTAACTGAATAAGATCCTTTTAAAGAAAGGCCAAACCATGTAGGTATAGAAATACTTCCTCCTGATTGGTTGTAATATAATTGGTCATTGTATTTTTTTTGTTGGTTTTCAAAACTGAGTTTAGGATCAAAAGCACCTCTGGCCATTTGTTGGTTTGCTCGACCAAATTGGGCCCTATTATAGGCCTGATTTAATAACGGATGGTAATTAGTAACATATTCTATGTATTTACTATATCCAAGGGTAGGAGCATTTTGACTAAAAACAGAGGTGAAGCCAAATACAACAAATAGAAAGGAAAAAATATTTTTCATTAATTTATTATTTGTCTTTATTGGCATTATAGTTAGGATTGTAGTAGTTAGGAGGGAAACCGTTGAGTTGTCTCCATAATTCAAACCAAATAGGTACGTCTTCTAATAAAGCGAAAGTTCTTGCACCAGACCCAATCCTTATTGCAGTAGGCCAGTCATGATCTTCAGGATCAGGTGCGAGTAATACCCTATACTTTCCATTGTCACTAATAAAAGTTTCTATCGCAACAACCTTTGCACCGTAGGTTCCATAAGAAACGTTGGGCCAACCACTAAATACAATGGCAGGCCAGCCGTCAAATTGAACCCTTACTTTTTCATCTATGTGGAGTAGGGGTAGATCAATTGGTCTAACAAAGGTCTCTACTGCTAATTCATAATCTGCAGGCATAATTCCCAAAAGCTTTTCACCCTCTTTGAATGTCTCCCCAATACCTCCTTTAATTGTTTTATTAATATAACCATTTTGGGGAGCTGTAATATACATTAGATCATTTCTCCTACTATAATTACTATAAGTGTTAGACAATTTACTTCCTTTTTCTTTGGCACTGTAAAAATTCGATTGTGCGGTAAACATCTCACTTTGGGCTTTAGAAATCTTATCCATATAAGAAGTTTCTACTTGTAAACGCTCTAACGCTACATTTAAAGCCTCATTCTTACTATTCTCTAAATCGTTAGCTTGAGCTATTTCCTTAGCTTGAGCTTCTTGCAATTTTAGTTTTTTATCTTCTACTTCCCTAACAGCTTTTAAATCTAATTTCTCCAGATCTCTAACCCTTTCAAACTGACTTAAAGCTATTTCAGCGTTTGTTTTGGCAGCCACTAATTTTATGCTGTCATTAGAAACTTTGAATGCAGCTTGTACAATCTTATTTTCTAGTTGAGATCTTTTTAATAGTAGTTCTTGCTCTAATGCTTTGATTTGGTTGTCTAGTGCGACTTGTTTGTTTGAATACGCAATAGAAGATCCTTCATTCGCATCTATCTGTTCTTTTGTCCTAGAAAGAAGTTCTGGGTCAAAATACTCGCTTTTAACTTCAGATATTTTTAAAATAGTATCTCCCTTTTTTACATAATCACCTTCTTGAACAAACCATTTCTCTATCCTTCCTGGTAATTGAGACTGAAGCGTTTGTGGCCGTTGTGAGGGCTTTAAGGTGGTTAAACTCCCATTTCCTGTAATATTTTGTGTCCAAGGAAGAAAAAGAATAATTAATCCAATTATAGCAAAAGCAAATAGAAATTGATTAAAGTACTTGTAATATGATTTATTTAAAACATGCTTTCCTGAATCAAAATGTTCCAAAGGCACTTTATTATTAATTTTATTATTAGATATATTTAACATCTGCTTATTGAATTTTACCGTTATCTAATGTTATTTTAGTACTACACGAAGATTCCCATTGTTTATTGGCACTGACTACAATTAATGACCAATGATGTTTAGGATCTGTAATGAAATTGATTATTTTGGTAGCCTCTTCAGTTGAAAATTGATCTAAAGGATCTTCTAAAATAAGTAACTTAGGACTCTTAATAATAGCTCTTGCCAAAATGATTTTTTTTGTAGCAGTGTAAGCAATTTGTTTGCCTTCTGGTTTCAAATAGGTGTCTAGACCAGCAGGTTGTTCTTTTAAAAACTCTTTGAGACCTATTTCATTAAATACTTCTCTAATTCTTTGGTCTGTAATATTAGGATTATTAAAACTTACATTTTCTCTGATGGTTCCCTCAAAAGTAGTTTCCTCTGAAAGCGATAATCCCAAAAGGGCTCTGTAACTATTGAGATGCAAGCTAGAAAGAGATGCATCATTGACTATAATTCTTCCAGAAGTTGGGTCTATAATACCAGCCATTAATCTAAGAAGACTTGATTTACCGGATCCACTTTCTCCACGCACAAGAATTCTACATTGGTTGGAAATCTCTAAATTAATACTGGAGAGTATTGGAGTGTCTCTATCTGGAACGCTGAAAGACACATTACTTAAGCTTAAATTAAAAGGAGTTTCAGAAGATATAATATCTCCTTTTTGTGGCTCTAATTCTTTGTCTACCACTTGACCTAACTTTTCCAATGAGGTGAGCACATCATAAAAAGATTCCAAGCCTAAAATTAATTTCTCCACGGAGGAAATGACTAATATGATTATAATCTCTGCAGCAACAAATTGTCCAATATTCATTTCTTGATTCAATACCAATGCCCCACCAATTAGTAATAAACCAGCAGTAACAAGTACTTTAAAACCAATCATTTGGATAAATTGCAGCACTAAAACTTTAAAATGTTTTTCTCTCGCATTTAAATAATCTTTAACCAAATGATCATTTTTCTCTAATGCCAATTGGGTCTTACCAGACAATTTAAAACTCACAATGGATCTTGCTATCTCCTGGATCCAATGAGCAACCTTGTACTTGTGTTTAGATTCCTCTAGACTGCTCTCTAAGCCTTTAACCGCGGTATATTTAAATACGGTATAAATTAATGCTATGAGCATAAATCCAAAAACTATAAAGAATGGATGGTAAAAAGACAGTAATATTAAAGCAAAGAGTATTTGCAGTAAAGCAGCTGGAGCGTCTATCAGTATTTTGGAAAGACCTTTTTGTATGGCTAGTGTGTCAAAAAATCGATTGGCCAATTCTGGGGGATAATAAGACCTTAAAGCTTCCATTTTTATTTTAGGGAATCTGTAGCTTAATTCAAAAGAAGCGCGGGTAAATATGCGCTGCTGAAGGCTTTCAATAATTCTTAGTTGCATCAGTTGTAATGCGCCATTAAAAGCAACACCTAATGTTACAAGAACTACTAATACTACCCAGGAGGTACTTATTTGAGCCCCTTGAATTAAGTTTATGATCGCTTGAATACCCAATGGCAATGTCAGTGTCATGAAACCTGAAAAAATAGCGTAATAACTAATCTGAAGAATATCTTTTTTTTCTAAATTTAAAAGACCAACAAATCGTTTCCAAGGATGAAGCGGTTGATTAGGATTCATTAAATAGGGTTTTATGAATTAAATTAGTGTAATAGTCAGAGGGTTCATTTTTATCTGAGCAATCTGTTAAGGAGGGAAAATGATTTTTGTAGTAGAACTGCTGTAAAGCCCCTGCTAAAATAGTATTTGCCAAGCTCGCTGAAAAAGTATAGTCTGGGTTAGATTCTTTTATAAAGTCTTGTAAACGACTGTGAACTCTCTTATAAGCAACAAATAAACCTTGTTCGTTTTCTTGATCTACAGATTTAGTTAAAAATGATTTAGAAAACTCACAAATCATTATTTTATGCAATAAAACAAGATTAATATGTGTGCTACTAGTATCATTACTTACTTTTCTTGTAAGTACTGTTACGGCTTGAATTATTTTTTCTTTTGGATCAGAAATGGAATGGGTTTCCATTACAAGGTTGTATTCTATCCAAGCCCAATACCAGGAAGAAAGATACAATAAGAACTTGTGTTTATTTTCAAAATAACGGTAAATAGAACTTTCATTTGAGCCAATATGAATGCCGAGCTTTTTAAAAGTAAAACCGTCAAAGCCCATGTCATAAATAAGCTCCATCCCTTGGGTGATTATGTTTTTACCCAAAACAGACGTCTCAGGGTCTTTTATAAATGCACCTTCGGGGATAGCAATCTTAAAACTAGATAAGAGTTGATCCATTTTAATTTTTTTTACAAATATAATAGTAATACTCTTAACAATGACAATTTAACTATTATTTAAGAATTCGTCCTAATAAGTAAAATCTATATATAAATCACTGTATATTAAGCCATTAAATTAACACATAACACACTTTTATGCATTTTATTAAATAATTAAATAAAAACTTATGTTTAATCTAGCATATTTTTGAAATAAAAAAAATGCTATGAAAAAGATTTTATTAATTATGCTCGCAGCTAGTTTTACTAGTTGTGCTGTGATTCGGCCGGGAGAGGCCGGTGTAAAACAGCGTTTTGGTAATTTTCAATCTGGAGTGAAAACAGACGGAATTGTTTTTTTTAACCCAATTACTTCAAAGATTGTCAAAGAATCCATTCAAACCAACAATCTAGAGATGTTCTTAAATCTTCCTAGTAAGGAGGGCTTAAGTGTAGATTCTGAAATATCTATACTCTATAGATTGGAAACCGCAAAAGTGCCACAAGTGTTGCAAACCATTGGACCTAATTACAAAACAATTATAACTAGTGTTTTTAGATCTGCTTCTGCAGATGTTTGTTCTCAATTTTTCGCCAAAGACATGCACTCTGGTAAGCGAGCAGACATAGAAGAAGCTATTAAAATTAAAATGGCAACTAATCTTATTGAGAAAGGTATTATTATAGAAGCTGTTTTAATGAAAAGCATACAATTGCCTAGAGGCTTGTCCTCTTCTATTGAACAAAAGCTTCAAGCAGAACAAGATGCCATGAGAATGGTATTTGTACTAGATCAGGCTAGATTAGAAGCAGAGCGTAAAATCATTGAATCTACGGGAGAACGAGACGCTCAAAAAATTCTTTCAGAAGGCTTGACAGATGAAATTATTAAAATTAGGAGTATTGAGGCTTTTATGAAATTATCTAACTCAATGAACTCAAAAGTGATTATTACAGATGGAAAAGCCCCATTTTTAATTGGGACGAATAAAGAATAAATCTAAAGAGGTTTAATGGGCTTTATAACATTATTTAAGCAAGAAAATTAAGACAGTTAGTTGTTGTTTTATTTTGAGAAAGGTGTCCGAGTAATTGGGCATCTTTTTTTTTGTGAGGATCAAAAATACAATTCCCTCAAATAGTTTAATTTCGTAAAAATTATAAATATGACAATCAAACTCACCTTAAAGGAGATTTCTCAACTGATTCAAGCAACAAATAATGGGAGCGAAAATATTGTGATTTCTGGAGTGAATGACTTGACTAATGCCACTGAAAATCAAATCACCTTTATTGGTAGCGCCAAATACAAACGATATATCGAAACCACTAAAGCGGCAGCTGTAGTGGTAAGTGCTGGAATAGAAATTGAACACGCAAAAATCCCACTTTTGTATGTGAACAATGCAGATCTTGCTATGGCGCAACTTCTAGAAGCCTTTTCACCGAAAAAAGGACCTGATTTTGCTGCAGACATACATCCAACTGCTAGCATTGATCCTTCTGCAATATTGGCAGAAGATGTAAAAATAGGGGCTTTTGTTTATATAGGTCCAAATGTAACAGTAGGAAAAGGAACGCACATATACGCACAGGTAAGCATTTATGACCACAGTCAAATAGGAGCCCATTGCACTATTTGGTCAGGGACCGTGATTAGAGAGAATAGCCAGATAGGAGACCATTGTATTTTTCATAATAATGTGAGTATAGGTGCAGATGGCTTTGGCTATAGACCGGCACCAGATGGGAGCGGACTCATTAAGATACCTCATATTGGCAATGTAGTGATTGGCAACCATGTAGAGATTGGTGCCAATTCTTGTGTAGATAAGGCCAAATTTAACAGTACTGTACTAGGAGATGGTTGTAAAATAGACAATCTAGTGCAAATAGCCCATAATTGTGTATTAGGAAGGTCTTGCATTATGGCTGGAAGCTCAGGATTAGCAGGCTCTGTAACCCTTGGCGATGGTGTAATTATAGGGGGTAGTGCTTCCATTAAAGACCATGTAACCATTGGCGCAGGTGCCACAGTTGGTGCAGGTTCAGGAGTTATTGCAGATGTACCTACAAAAGGATCTGTCTTAGGTTATCCCGCAACAGAGTCTAGAGAAATGCTCAAACAATGGGTGGCTTTAAAAAGACTTACCAAACAGTAAAATCGTAGCGTTCAATTTAAATAATAGGTGTTTCTTTACGCCCTAATAAGATCATAAATAGCTCAATGGACCAAACTCCAAAAAATCCAATACTCGTTATCCTCGCTTTTATTGCTATTTATGTGATTTGGGGGTCTACTTATTTACTCAATAAGATTGCTGTGACAGAACTAGATCCGTTCATGTTAGCCGCCATTCGTTTTGTGGTATCTGGTAGCCTTATTTTTATCATTGCAAAAATATCAGGCAGGTCTATAGCAATCACAAAAAAACAGGCTGTAAATACAGCTATTGCTGGATTTTTGTTTTTGAGTTTTGGAAATGGGGTAGTGGTATGGGCACTCAGATATGTAGATACAAGTTTAGCTGCCTTAGAAATATCCTCACAACCACTGATTGTACTTCTGTTGATGCGAATTTTTCAAGGGAAAAAAATATCTCCAATGTCACTATTAGGTGTTTTCCTAGGATTCATAGGCATTTATCTGCTGGTGAGTCAGAAAAGTGTTTTAAACCAAGAAAATTCCATTCTAGGAATGGTGATGATCTTTTTTTGTATGGTCAGTTGGGCCAGTGCAAGCCTATTTGTTGGTAAAGCAGACCTTCCCAAAAACTTTTTTGTCAATACGGGCTATCAAATGATTTTTGGAGGTTCCATACTAGCTATAGCGAGTTTAATTATTGGAGAAGAATGGACGAACCCTGTTGAATGGTCCTTAAAAGTGCAATGGTCTATGGTCCTATTAGTCATTTTTGGAAGCATTATTGCATTTACCTCATTTAATTATCTACTCAAGGTTGTTTCTCCTGAAAAAGTAGCTACAAACACTTATGTAAATCCTATAATTGCGCTACTCATGGGATGGTATTTTCTACATGAGCAGATCACCCAACAATCGATCATTGCTTCTGCAGTGCTGTTGACGGGAGTGTTTTTTGTAAATACAAAAAAACAAATGGTCTTGTTCAATCGCTTTAGATCTAAAAAGAATCCGCTTAAATAAAAGTAGGGGAGTACCAATAAAGACTCGTATCTTTGTACAAATTCTACTATGGACACGCCTTTACCCACCTCATTTGAGGAATTTAATTTAAGCACCCCCTTAAAAAATAACCTATCAAAGGTGGGTTATGAAGTACCGACCCCCATACAAGGAGCTACTTATGCTTCTGTCTTGTCTGGTCAAGATGTACTGGGATTAGCCCAAACTGGAACAGGTAAAACATTGGCGTATTTATTGCCTATTTTGAACGACATTAAATTTGCAAAAGAAAAGACAGTTCGCGCCTTAGTGATTGTGCCTACCAGAGAATTGGTGTCTCAAGTAGTAGAAGAAGCCGAGAAAATCTGTCAGAACACCTTTATAAGCATCTGTGGGGTGCACGGAGGTAATTCCATGAAAAAAGATCGGGATGCTTTGGCGCAAAGCGCCGATGTCATTGTAGCAACGCCAGGAAGGTTGTACGATTTATTTTTAGCTAGAGTCATAAAATATGCCGCCATTAAGAAAGTGGTCATAGATGAAGTAGACGTTATGCTAGACCTAGGCTTTAGGTTTCAGCTCACCAATATTTTTGATCTTTTGCCTAAAAAAAGGCAGCATATTATGTTCTCTGCCACCATGACAGATGAAATTGAAAGCCTTATTTCAGACTTTTTCATTGCACCAAAAAGGATCTATATTGCAATGAGTGGTACACCGCTTAAGAATATAGCACAAACTGCCTATGCTGTATCTAATTATTATACAAAGGTGAACCTTTTACAATACCTTTTAGAACAAGAAGAAACCTTTAAAAAGGTATTGGTTTTTGTGTCTAATAAAAAAATCGCAGACCGCATTTACGAACAATTAGAACCTATTTTTGAGAAGAACATAGGAATTGTTCATGCCAATAAAACACAAAACCACAGAAATAGAGTTCTTAGCGCATTTGACGCAGGAAGGATCCGTGTTGTCATAGCCACAGATCTAGTTGCTAGAGGATTAGATATAGATCAAATATCCCATGTAATTAATTTTGACACGCCCAAATATCCTGAAAATTATATGCACAGGATAGGGAGAACTGGTAGAGCCAACGCAAACGGAAATTCAATATTGCTATACAATTCAGAGGAATTGACTTACAAAGAAGCTATTGAGTCTCTCATGCAAATTCCTGTAACTGATATTGAATTTCCAGAAGAAGTTCCTGTTTCCATTCAATTAGCTCCTGAAGAGCAACCCCATATATTTGAACCAGATTCTGATCAATTGCAAGGTAGAGATCCATCATTGGGATCCGGTTTCCATGAAAAGTCTGAAAAGAACAAGCAAGAAAATCAAGGGGGCTCTTACAAACGTATCATCGCCAAGAAATACAAAAAGCCAAAGACGCGTGGCGACAAGAATTACAATAAAGGGAGAAGAAAGTAATACGATCCATCGTTTAATTCTTTGTTTAATTTATTTCATCCTGAACACTTTCTGGCAATCAAATCAATGAGATAGTTGTATTCTAATAAAGGATATACAGTTGTTTTATAATTTATATTATGTAAAATAGGATTATTTAATATAAGAGAGAAAGTGCCACTTCTCTTCTATATTTTAAACAAGTATCATAATAAAAGACAGAACAATCCCGGCAATTGTATAATAAATAGCCTTTTTAAAAACATCTGTCTGTGGGAGAAACATCCAATAGGCAGAAAAAACAAAGAAAAGTAAAGAGATACCAAAAAAAACATTTAGAAAATATAAAGGTGTAGATGATGTGGCTTTATGCATTTTTTCAAGCGCTCCTAATATTTTTGGTGGTTGCATTTGTGTATAAGACAAACCACCTGTTTCACTATTATATTCAACGTTAGAGGCACCTTTTATATTAGGTAGATTCTCTAAACCTTTTTCTATGGTTTTTTCTACTACTATAGGTTTCTTGAAATAATCTTTATCTCTAAAAGTTAATGTGATTCCTGAAAGCGCATAAACAAACATAATACCAGCCAGAAAAAAACCTAAATAGCGGTGAATGACCCTGACTTTGTTACTTAAATTTCTGTTATTCATTTATTCTTAAAATTTGTATTTATTATGGTATAAAATTAATCCTGAACCCTGTCAAAACCAAAAGTTTTTAAACCTTTATGACTAATTTTAACAGCTTCTAAGGGCTTTAATCCGTCAAAAGTCATGTCCTGCTCTACCATATAATATTTCATCCCAGAACGTTCTTTTTGTGCTAGGATTCTTTTAAAATCAATTATTCCCTCTCCGACCGGAGCAAACCTACCTTTGTCATCCATGTCCTTTACATGCCAAATCACAAATCTCCCTGGGTATTTTTCGAAATAAGAAACAGGGTCTACACCTGCTTTGGTTACCCAATATAAATCCATCTGAAAATTCACATATTTAGGGTTTGTATTTTCCAACAAATAATCTAAAATGATTACGTTATTTTCATTTCTTATAAGCTCAAAATCATGGTTATGATACAGTAGCTGTAATCCTGCCGCGTGACACTTCTCCCCCAAAACGTTTAAAATATCTAGGAGATCTTTGGCAGTACCATTCATACCCATAGTCATGGTCTCACGATCATAAGTAAACATCCCCATAGGTGGAACTGGTACTACAAAATACGTAAAACCAGCTGCTTTAACATCTGCAATCATTTGGTCTGCATTGTCTAAAGTGACTCCCCCTTGGTGCGTGCTAATTCCTTTTAAGTCTAAAGACACTAGTAATGATTTAAAGTCTTCTGGACATAAACCGTGAAATTTTCTATCATTATATGAAGCCGCTTCTACATAAGCATATCCTTCATCCGACACTTGCTGTAAGGTTTTTTCCAGTGCAACAGAAAGATCATCTCTCAAAGTGTATAAAGCCAATCCCCCAAAACTACTTTGGGCATTAAGTCCCATTGAAATAAAAAGTTGTAAAATAAAAATTACAGAAGTTACTTTAAAAGTATTCAATGGTTTATTCATCATTTACAAAATTGATTGTTAACTACGGTAAGACCCTTATTCAGTAGATAAGTTTAATGAACCTACTAAAATCTTTAAAAAAGACAAATTTAAAAGTTTAATAATTCCAAGAGGGCTTTTTCAAATCTTTTTCTGGGTAAATATTCTTCTTCTAATGATTTTGCAAAAGGAATTGGAGTATCTAGACTAGCCACTCGTTTAATCGGTGCGTCTAAGTATTCAAATAAATCCTCTTGAACACTTGCTGCTATATCACTTGAAATTCCCCCAAACAGGGAATCTTCTTGAAGAATGATGAGTCTAGAGGTCTTTTTTACTGAAGTGTATATGGTCTCCCAGTCCAAGGGCATTAAGGTTCTTAAATCTATGAGATCTACACTTAATTCTGAATGTTTTTCAAGCGTTTCAATGGCCCAATGAACTCCAGCGCCATAAGTGACAATGGTTGCCTGTGTACCTTCTTTAACTAATGCTGCTTTACCTATCGGAAGGTTGTAATATCCATTTGGGACAGCTTGAGAAATGGATCTGTAGAGGGCTTTATGTTCAAAAAATAAAATTGGATTTGGATCTTCAATAGCTGATATTAATAAACCTTTAGCATCCATTGGAAAAGCAGGATAGACCACCTTTAAACCAGGTGTTTTTGTAAACCATGCCTCGTTGGTTTGAGAATGGAAAGGACCTGCCCCCACTCCTGCTCCACAGGGCATTCTAATAACAACGTCTGCTTTTTCTCCCCACCTAAAATGATTCTTAGCGAGATAATTAACAATAGGGTTGAATCCTGAACTTACAAAATCTGCAAATTGCATTTCTACAATTGCTTTAAAGCCTCCAATAGACAAACCCATGGCTGTTTCTACTATGCCAGATTCACAAATTGGGGTATTTCTTACCCGATCATTTCCAAATAGTTCTACAAAACCTTCTGTGACTTTAAACGCGCCGCCATATTCAGCAATATCTTGTCCCATGATAATAGTATTATCAAAAACAGACATGGCCTCTTTTAAACCGTCTTTGATAGCGTCAATAAACCTGATATAACTTGTTGTAACACCACTTTTTATCGCTTTAAAATTAAATGGGCTGTATACATCTTCTACAAAAGATTTTTCCTCAAATGAAATAGATTCTTCATTAAAAGCAATTTCCAAACCCTGCTGAATATCATTTTTTATATCTTTTTTAAAAGATTTAATCAACTGATCATTTAGAATATTTTTGTTTAAAAGATGGTTTTCAAAGTTTGTAATGGGGTCTTTTTCTTCCCAAGATTCAATGAGTTCTTTGGGTACATATTTTGTTCCACTAGCCTCTTCATGGCCCCGTCTTCTAAAAGTTAAAAACTCTAATAATACGGGTCTTGGATTTTTTCTGACACTTTCAGCAATTTCACAAACCCTTTGATATACTTCTACGATATTATTACCCTCAATCTGGTGGGCTTCCATTCCATAGCCAATCCCTTTATCTACTATCGCTTCGCATCTGTATTGTTCCCTAGTAGGTGTAGACAATCCATAACCATTGTTTTCAACACAAAACAGTACTGGTAAATCCCAAACGGAAGCAATATTGAGCGCTTCGTGGAAATCTCCTTCACTAGTGGCTCCTTCTCCTGAAAAAACAGCCGTGATTTGATTTTTACCTTTAAGTTTTGAAGCCAGCGCAATGCCATCGGCCACACCAAGTTGTGGCCCTAAATGAGAAATCATTCCAATAATCTTAAATTCTTGGGAACCAAAATGAAAACTCCGATCCCTTCCTTTAGTAAAACCTGATTTTTTACCTTGCCACTGAGAAAACAGTCTATTAAGGGGAATGTCTCTGCTAGTAAAAACACCTAGGTTTCTATGCATGGGCAAAATATATTCATCGGAATCTAGGGCTAAGGTTACTCCAACAGATATAGCTTCTTGGCCAATACCACTAAACCATTTTGAAATTTTACCTTGCCTGAGCAGCACAAGCATTTTTTCTTCTATCATTCTGGGCTTTAAAAGTGCCCTGTATATGTCAAGCAATTGTTGGTCTGAAAGTCCTTTTGTGTGATATTTCATTTTTGCGATCTAGCTTGTTATAAATGTACATAAACTTTCAAATTTTACACAATTGGTTGTGGCTTAGATTTATTAACTTTGCTTTAATAAATACATTATTATGAGCGCCATTCCAAGTGTAGATTTAAATGATTTTGTTTCAGGTGATCTTGATCGCAAACAAAAATTTATAAAAGAAATAGGATCAGCCTTTGAAAATATTGGGTTTGTAGCCTTAAAAAGTCATTTTTTGACAGATGAATTGGTAGCCAAATTATACCGTGAAATTAAATTGTTTTTTGACCTTCCTCAAGAGATCAAAGACCAATATGAAATTCCTGGTCTCGCGGGACAAAGGGGTTACACCTCTTTTGGAAAGGAACATGCTAAAGGAAGAAAAGAAGGAGATTTAAAGGAGTTTTGGCATTTTGGTCAATACGAAGCAGCTCCAAAAAATTCAGGAGACCATTATCCTGAAAATATTCATGTAAAGGAGTTGTCTCATTTTAATGACATTGGAAAAGAAGTCTATATTGCTCTTGAAAAAACTGCCAAGGAAGTACTCAAAGCACTTGCTTTGCATATAGGTTTAGAGGAGCATTATTTTGAGCAGTACGCAACAGCTGGAAACTCTATATTAAGACCCATACACTACCCCCCTATAACAACTGAGCCAAAAAATGCTGTGCGAGCAGCAGCACACGGAGATATTAACCTCATTACATTGCTTATGGGTGCCCATGGCCGTGGTTTACAAGTAAAAAATCATCATGACGAATGGGTAGACGCTATAGCTAATGAAGATGAATTAATGATTAATGTAGGAGATATGCTATCTAGATTGACCAACAACCAGCTAAAATCTACCATACACCAAGTGATTAACCCTCCAAAGGAACTCTGGGGCACCTCAAGGTACTCTATTCCATTTTTCATGCATCCAGTATCTTCTATGCCTTTAAATTGTCTTGATAATTGTATTTCAGAGGAACATCCTAAGGCATTTGAAGACATTACAGCAGGAGCATATCTAAATGAGCGGTTGATTGAATTAGGTTTAAAGAAATAATGGATTTACAAGACCAATTAAAGAATCTGTTTCCTGATCACGAAGTTTCTGAACAAGCTCTTACAGACTCCTCTAAGAGCACGGACGAAATTCCTATTCAAGAAGCTGCGTTGATTTGCAAATACGAAAAACGAAAAGGAAAGCCCACCACCTTAATCGAAGGATTTTTAGGTACCGATGCTGAATTTAAAATTTTGGCAAAAAAATTAAAAAAAGAATTAAGTGTTGGAGGGAGTGTCAAAAACGGCAGCTTAATCATGCAAGGAGATTTCAGAGAAAAAATCATGCAACTACTTGTTAGTATGGGTTTTAAAGTAAAACGAGTTGGAGGTTAATTCGTTTTTTTACTTTTTTTATTAGTAGGAAAAGTATAAATTTATTAGCCAAACCAATTCATATGAAATCTATACTCCACATTACTAATGGAGATTCCTTTACTAATTATTTCAAGGAATTGCCCATAAACGGAACTGTCATTACATGGAGAGAAATGCTCTGCGAGGGTAGAACACTTCATACTGTTGGTACTGAAGATTTCTGGAAAGAGCGCTTTGACTTTCTTCATAAAAATTACAAGATTTCTAAAAAAACCTTTATTGACTATACACTTAAGGAGTATAGAAATTTATGTAAGCAAAAAAGTCAAGAGCAAATCGTTTTGTGGTTTGAGTCGGACTTATTTTGCCAGATTAATATGTTAGGTGTTTTAAGTTGGTTAAAAACACATAGAAAATATGCAGAAGTTTCTGTGGTTTCTAACCCAATAAGTCTAAATAGTGTTTCTTCTAAAGGATTTTGTGAATTGTCTCCAGATAGCGTGTTGGAACTTTATGAAAATAGAATAGTTTTAAACCAAGACGATATTGAATTTGCAGATTATGCTTGGCAACTATATTGCAGTAACAACCCTATCAGAATTGCGCAACTATCTAATTATGAAGATTTTAATTTTCCTCATCTAAAACAAGCATTTGACCTTCATTTATCTCGTTTCCCTTCATTAAAAAATGGCTTAAATGTTCCTGAAATAAACCTTCTTAAAACAGCACAAATAAAAGCATTGGACAATGAAAATGAACTTGTTAGCGAAGTATTAAAAAATCAGGGCAATTTTGGTTTTGGAGACTCACAATATTATAAAATATTACATAGTCTTGAGCCCCTTTTTACTTCTTTAAAACCAGTGAAACTCAAGAGAAATACGGCTAAAGTTCTTAATAATCAGACTAATTATTACAGTAAAATTAAACAAGATGGACTCTATTTAGGCGGTGCTTTAAAGTATGCTTATCTTTACGACATAGATCACAATACTTTTTTTAAATTATAGTATGCCCTTAGCCTCTTCTGAATTAATATTAAATGCAGATCAAAGTATCTATCATTTGCATTTAAAACCTAATGAAATATCTCATAATGTGATTACTGTTGGAGACCCTGATCGGGTAGCTGAAGTTTCTGCTCTTTTCGATTCTATTGAAGTAAAAAAGCAAAAGAGAGAATTTGTTACACACACAGGGATTTATAAGAATACACGAATTAGTGTTATATCTACTGGTATTGGAACGGATAATATTGACATTGTCCTCAATGAATTAGATGCCTTAGTAAATATTGATTTTTCCAATAGGGTATTAAAAGAATCATTAACTTCTTTAAATATTTTTAGAATAGGAACTTCTGGTGCCATTCAAGAGCATATTCCGGTAGACAGCATTTTAATCTCTGAAAAAGCCATAGGTTTAGATGCTTTACTCCATTTTTATGAGACAAAACATCTTTTAGATGTGCCTTTTTCTGAAGCATTTAAAAAACACATGAACTGGAGTGGAAATAAGTCTAGTCCATATGTAGTTCACGCTTCTTTGGACTTACTTAATCTCTATGATGAATTGGATGTATTAAAAGGAATTACCTTAACTAATGTAGGATTTTATGGGCCTCAAGGAAGAATACTAAGACTTCCACTTGCTAATGAAAAGATGAAAGCCAATCTTGAGTCATTTAGATTTAATGATCAATTGATTACTAATTTAGAAATGGAAACCTCGGGTATTTATGGATTAGCGGCACTACTTGGACATAAAGCTGTTTCGGTCAATTGTATTTTGGCTAATAGAGCTTCAGGCACTTTTTCTTTAGAGCCAGATAAAGTAGTTGAAAAAGCCATTAAAATGACCTTAGACCTGATTGTTAAAAACAATCTTTAAAGCACCCAATGTATAGGTTTTTGTCCCCATTGTTTTAATATTTCATTTATCTGAGAAAAATGTTTATTGCCAAACCAATAGCCGCGGTTCGCACTTAATGGAGATGGGTGTCCTGTCTTTAAAATCCTATGATGGTCTCCCGTAATATAGCGTTCATATTTTTGAGCAAAATTCCCCCATAAAACAAATACAATGGGTTTATTTTTCGCGTTGAGTCCTTGAACAACAGATTTAGTGAAACTATCCCATAGCTTTAAATGACTAGCGGCCTCCCCTGCCCTAACACTTAATGCTGCATTGAGTAATAACACCCCTTGATTGGCCCATGATGTAAGGTCGCCTGATATTGGATAATCGCAGTCCAAATCATTAGAAAGTTCTATAAAAATATTTCTCAATGAAGGGGGGTGTGGCACCCCTAGCGGTACTGAAAATGATAAGCCGTGTGCTTGATGGGCTCCATGATAAGGGTCTTGTCCAATAATGACCACTTTAAGCCCTTCAAAAGAACATTGATAAAAAGCATTTAAAATATTCTCTTTAGCGGGGTAACAAACCGTATCCCTATAAAGCATACTAACTTCATGAGATAGCTTTTGGAATTTTTCATGAGAATATATTTCATGAAGGAAATCCCTCCATTCACTTGGACAATCTAGAAACATTTATTTGTACTTTTGTGAATAAAAATAAAGGGTTTATTCAATTAAACCTACTAATTGCTGCTAATATATGTCACTTTGAATATCTCTCAAAAAACACTTCAAGATTTAGAATTTAATACTGTATTAACCCACATTTCTCATAGGTGTAATACTACTTTAGGAAAAGAATTAGCCCTAGAAATAACGCCGAAATTAGAACTAGAGATCGTTGAGAAATTGCTTGGTGAAACCAACGAGTATTTGGCGTCTTTTACCAGTGACAACAGAATACCCAACCATGGGTTTGAGCATATTAATGAAGAACTTAAACTGCTCAAGATAGACAACACAACACTTGAACTCAATGGTTTCAAGAAGATAGTAGTTATATGCGAATCCATCAATGCACACAAGAAGTTTTTTGAAAAGTTTAAGGACTATTATCCCATACTACACGGGAACAGTTTATCGCTAAACTATCAGAAAGAAATTCCAGAACGCACCAATCAAATATTTGACAAATTTGGAGAAATAAGAGACGGTGCTTCTGACAACTTAATGTCTATAAGAAGACAAATGGTGGGCTTAAAATCTAAAATAAATCAGAGTTTTGGTGCCGCACTCCAGAGGTACCAGGCTGCTGAATTTTTAGATGAGATTAGAGAATCTATAGTAGACAACAGAAGGGTTTTGGCTGTAAAAGCCATGTATAGAAAAAAAATTAAAGGCGCTGTTTTGGGTGCTTCAAAAACTGGTAGTATTGTTTATGTGGTTCCTGAAGTCAGTTTGGCCTACAGTACACAATTAAGTAACTTAATTTTTGAAGAGCAGGAAGAAATATTTAAGATTTTAAACAGACTTACAAATGACATAAGGCCCTACAGAGCAGATCTAGCCACTTGTCAAGATTATCTCAGAGATATTGACATAGTAGCTGCAAAAGCTAAATATGCCTTAGAAATGAACGGTGTGTTACCTAAAATTAATTCAAAAAGAGAAATGCATTTGCGAGACGCATTTCATCCTTTATTGTTTTTAGCAAATAAAAATAGTGGAGATACTACCTATCCACAAACCATTAAATTAGAGCAAGAAAACAGAATTATTGTCATATCAGGTCCAAATGCTGGAGGAAAAAGTATTACGCTTAAAACAATCGGACTACTTCAATTAATGCTTCAAAGCGGTATGTTAATCCCTGTTCATGAAAGAAGTGAGGTTATTCTTTTTGAAAAAATATTGACAGATATTGGCGACAACCAATCCATTGAAAATCATTTAAGCACCTATAGTTACCGATTAAAAAACATGAATTCATTTTTAAAAAAATGTCATGATAAAACATTGTTTTTAATAGATGAATTTGGTACTGGAACTGATCCTGAATTAGGTGGTGCTCTAGCGGAAACATTTTTGGAAGTTTTTTACGAACGGGAGGCTTTTGGAGTGATTACTACGCATTATGCCAACTTAAAAATGTTGGCCAATGATTTACCCTATATGTCTAATGCCAATATGCTGTTTGACGCCAAGTCCTTGGCACCTACCTTTCAACTTATTCTAGGACAGGCAGGAGCGTCTTTTACTTTTGAAGTAGCTCAAAAAAATGGCATACCTTATAGCTTAATTAATAAAGCAAAAAAGAAAATTGAAAGGGGAAAGGTTAGATTTGACGCTACCATTGCAAAATTGCAAAAAGAGCGATCACAGATGGCAGCAACAGGATCAAAACTGAAAGAGGTAGAATCTAAAACTAGAGATGAAGCTTCTAGACTAGAAGTTTTGAATGAAAAAATACAAACCAAGCTTGTTAAGTATCAAGAATTGTACGATCAAGATAAACGCATGATTCAACTGGGCAACAAAGTCAATGACTTAGCGGAACAATATTTTATTCACCACAAAAAACGACAGTTAGTTTCTGAATTAATTAAAGTAGTGGAAATTGAAAATAGTAAGAGAAAGAAAAAAACAGCTCAAGTACTTAAGAAAGAAAAAGTAGCGAAAAAAGCTGTGGTGGAAGAAGTCGCTAAAAAAGTGGCTGTAATCAGAGAAAAGAAAAAGAAAGAAAAGAAAAAGCCCACCCCACCTCCTGCCCCAAAAATCAAACTTGAAGTTGGTTATAAAGTACGTCTAAAAGATGGAAAAGCTGTTGGAAGTATAGACGCCATAGAGAAAAACAAAGCCATTGTTAACTATGGAATGTTTACCACAAATGTAAGTTTAGACCAACTAGAATTTGTTAGTAAATCTTAATTTAAGTTGTGCTCAATGGCAGAAAAGCAACCTTTCATACCACAAAAGATGCCCAATAAAAAATGGGTGTTATTTGACGGGGACTGTGGATTGTGTCATTGGGCGGTTCGTTTTATTGCACCAAAAGATCTCAATAAAAATTTCTGCTTTGTACCGCTAAATTCCCCTTTTGGTATTCAATTACTCAGAGAAAGAGGCTTGTATTTGGAAGAAAAAACAAATGGTACCCTTCCTTTAGACTCTGTTATTCTAATTGATCCTAATAAAGCGTATTATATAAAATCAGAAGCTATAATTCAAATATTAAAGCTACTACCATACTGGTATTATATAGGCGTACTAATACAATGTGTACCCTCTAAAATAAGTGATTTCTGCTATGACTATACCGCTAAAAACAGGACCAAATGGTTTGGCAGTAAACAAAGCTGTAATCTCAGTGATTTTACTGAAAATACTTGCTTTAAAACAAATGCTTAAGAAGTCCTATATAACTTAATGGGTTTAAGCAGGAAGGTTGTCGTCCCAATTCTTTTCTACAGGCTCATCCTTTAATTTACCAATAGATTTAGCCACTAACATAGATACGGCTGCATCTCCTGTGACATTCACAACAGTTCTACACATATCTAAAGGCCTGTCTACCGCAAAAATCAAAGCCAATCCTGCCTCTGGAATACCCGCTTGAGCTAAAACAATTACCAACATAACCATTCCAGCGCCTGGAACAGCAGCACTCCCTATGGAAGCTAAAGTTGCTGTAACAATAATGCCTAATTGGGTGTAAAAATCTAAGTCCATACCAAAGGCTTGGGCAATAAATACCGCTGCTACAGCTTGGTATAAACTCGATCCATCCATATTAACGGTAGCGCCTATAGGAAGCACAAAACTAGTCACCTCTTCCTCCACGCCAAGGTGCTCCTCTACCCTTTCCATGGTTACAGGAAGTGTAGCTGCACTTGAAGAGGTTGAAAAAGCTAGTAATTGCGCAGGTGAAATACCTTTAACAAAGAAGGATGGTGAGCGCTTAGTGAATATATAGACCACTAAAATATAAAACCCAATCATAATTGCTAACCCTAGAAGTACACATAAAGCATACCAGCCAAGAGCTTTAAATAAGTCTGCACTTGGCGCTTCAACAACCAATGCAGCCAATAAAGCAAATACACCGTAGGGAGCAGCAAGCATAATTAAATCAATCAATTTTAGTATAACTTCATTAAACCCATCAAAAAAATCTTTTACAGGCTTAGCTTGTTTTTCTGGAATTAGGATGAGGCCTATTCCAAAGAATATAGCGAAAAATATCACTTGCAACATATTGCCATTGTCACTAGCGGCTTTAAAAATATTCGAAGGCACTAGGTCTACTAAAGCTTGTAAAGGTCCAGATTCTTGTTGTTTTGCAGCAGCCATGATTTTTTCATTAGCGTCTCCAGAATAATTTTCAACCAATTCTAATCGAGTAGCTTCAGATATAGAATTACCTGGTTTTATAATATTGACTATTCCAAGTCCAATAGTTACCGCAATAACAGTTGTTAGAATATATATACCAATGGTTCTTCCGCCCATTTTAGAGAGCTTAGAAATATCCTTAAGGTCTGAAATTCCTTTTATCAAAGAGGCTAGTATAAGTGGAACAGCAATGAGCTTTAGAGAATTAATGAAGATTGTTCCAAAAGGCTTTATAAAGTCAGATACGAAGTCTGGACCCCAGCTAAAATTAACCATTATAAAGGCAAATAATACCCCTAAGAACATTCCAATAAGTATTTTCCAATGCAATTCTAGTTTTCGCATATCTATTTTGATTGAGTTTTATTAAACAGGAAAGCATCTGCTAGCACCATGGCAGCCATAGCTTCTACAATAGGTACTGCTCTTGGCACAACACAGGGATCGTGACGCCCCTTTCCTTGTGTTTTTACCGCATTTCCCGCTTTATCTATGGTGTCATAAGATTGTAATACCGTAGCAACAGGCTTAAAAGCAACCCTGAAATAAATATCCATTCCATTGCTTATTCCTCCTTGAATACCTCCACTAAAATTTGTTTGTGTACTGCCGTCTGTATTATATGCGTCATTGTGCTCACTTCCTTTCATAGTTACCCCATGAAAACCACTACCAAATTCAAATCCTTTAACAGCATTTATAGACAGCATAGCTTTTCCTAGTTGGGCGTGCAATTTATCAAAAACAGGCTCTCCTAAACCTACAGGTACGTTTTTAATTACACAGTCAATAATTCCACCTATAGTGTCTCCTTGCTTTTTTATCTCCTTAATGTGTTGCTCCATTTTAGCAGCCACTTCACTATCTGGACACCTCACATCGTTTGTTTCTGTTAAAGAAAGGTCCAATTGGTCATAAGTTTTATCTAATATAATTTCACCCACTTGGGAAACATAAGCTTGAAAAGAGATTGGTGCTAAAAATTGCTTTGCTATGGCACCGGCAACGACTCTCGCTGCTGTTTCTCGAGCACTACTTCTACCTCCGCCCCTGTAATCTCTAAAACCGTATTTCTGGTCGTATACATAATCTGCATGAGAAGGTCTGTAAGAATCCTTTATATGAGAATAGTCTGCAGATTTCTGGTTGGTATTAAAAATAGCAAAACCAATGGGTGTTCCAGTAGTTCTTCCCTCAAATACACCAGACAGTATCTTCACTTCATCCGGTTCTTTTCGTTGGGTAACAATAGCAGATTGTCCTGGTTTTCTTCTGTCTAAATCTCTTTGTATGGCTTTCATATCTAAAACCACTCCTGAAGGACAACCATCAATAACACCGCCAATGGCTTCCCCATGAGATTCACCATAACTACTGAGTTTAAAAAGGGTACCGAAACTATTACCTGCCATAATAAAAATAAAATCAAATATACTTTTTAATGGGTCCCTATCAAAATTTAGTGTTTTATAATTCACAATTAACCTATGAAAAACATTGAGGCAATTAATTTAACCAACTGTTTATGAGAACTTAACTTATCGTTTAAACCTCAAGGCCAGAAAAAATAGAAATTTGAATAAATTATATTGTTTTGAAAAAAAGACCCTTAGATATTGCCGTTATTTCAGATGTTCATCTAGGCACTTATGGGTGTCATGCAGACGAGCTTTTAACTTATCTCAATAGTATTGCACCAAAAAAATTAATTCTAAATGGTGACATTGTAGATATTTGGCAGTTTAGCAAGCGCTACTTTCCTAAATCACATTTAAAAATCATAAAAAAAATTATCAATATGGCCTCAAAGGGAACTGAAGTCATATATATCACAGGAAATCACGACGAGCTGTTGCGAAGATTTTCAGATACAAAAATGGGCAATTTCAGTATTGTAGACAAGCTAATACTGGATCTAAATGGGCAAAAAGCATGGTTTTTTCACGGAGATGTTTTTGACCTCTCCATTCAAAATGCCAAATGGCTCGCACGATTGGGTGGCTATGGATATGATTCTCTGATTCTGATGAATCGCTGGGTAAATTGGTGCTTAGATAAAATGGGCAAGGAAAAATACTCCCTTTCAAGTAAAATTAAGCAGTCTGTAAAATCTGCAGTTAAATACGTCCAAGACTTTGAAGAAACTGCAGCCAGTTTAGCCATTGAAAACGGCTATGACTATGTAGTATGTGGCCACATTCACCAAACAAAAAAAGAGATTATAGAAACCCCTAAAGGGCGCACCACTTATCTAAATTCAGGAGACTGGGTAGAGAGCTTAACCGCATTAGAATTTCATTTTAACAGGTGGAAAGTCTACCACTATCAAAACGATAAACTGGTGCCATTTTTCTCTAGCGAACCAGAAGATGACATAGATATTATCCCTTTGTTTCCAGAATATTTAAAGAAGGGATTCCTTTAAAATAGTAATGGGGTGTTTGGCTTCTCTTTGGGTACCATCTTTTATTTGGTGTCTACAAGAAGTTCCGTTTGCAGCAATTATAACGTTTTCAGCGGCCTTAGAGACCGCAGGAAACAAGGTTAAAGCACCAACAGACATACTCAAGTCGTAATGTTCCTCTTCATAACCAAAAGAACCAGCCATACCACAACATCCTGAAGGAATTAAAGTGACCTTATGTTTTGATGGAATATTTAATAAGTCAAAAGTTACCTTAGAATTTACTAAAGATTTTTGGTGGCAATGGACATGGACTTTAATTTGTTTTTCATTGTTGTGAAACATTTCAGGACTAATTTCTCCACGATTAAATTCAGCCACGAGAAATTCCTCGATTAAAAATGAATGTAAA